>Ga0307973_1000035_pt1 | contig 80098 bp, 69 predicted proteins | sample OrgLakmetagen782_FD_201837 | JGI IMG/M metagenome (GOLD analysis project Ga0307973, IMG submission 201837) | Saline water microbial communities from Organic Lake, Antarctica - #782 | ecosystem: Environmental > Aquatic > Non-marine Saline and Alkaline > Saline | place: Antarctica: Organic Lake...
AGCCTTGTTATAGGCCAGCTGGAGCTCGCTAATGATGTCGCCGGCGTTATCTGTTGCGCTCTTCATGGCAATCATTCGCGCAGCCTGCTCGCAGGCCAGATTCTCTACCACTCCCTGATACACCTGAGATTCGATATAACGCGGCAGAAGCCCGTCAAGAATCGGGCGTGAATCAGGCTCGTAGATATAATCCCACTGGTGACCGATTTCCTCGTCCAGGCCTTCCGGCAGAGGCAGAAGCTGCTCAGATTTCGGCTTCTGGGTCATGGTATTTACAAACTCGTTGTAAATTACAAAAAGACGATCAATCTTGCCGTCTTCAAAGGCGTCCAGCATGACCTTGACGTTTCCGATGAGCTTCTCTGGGCTGGGGTTGTCACCCAGGTGAGTCAGCGCGGCAACCACATTTCCGCCGTAACTGCGGAAAAATGAGGCGCCCTTTTGCCCAATGGCACAGAGGTCGATCTCTACACCCTGTCCTTTCCATTCCTTCATCTCACGCACGAGCAGTTTGAACGCGTTACCGTTCAGGCCACCGCACAGTCCCCGATCCGAGGAAATCACGATGTAGCCCACACGCTTTACGTCACGCTCCCGCATGAACGGATGCACGTAATCCTTGTTGGACTTCGCAATGTGTCCGATTACCTGCCGCATCTTTTCTGCATAGGGACGTGTTGCCCTCATGCGCTCCTGAGCCTTGCGCATTTTGCTCGCAGCTACCATTTCCATGGCACTGGTGATCTTCTGCGTGCTCTTGATGCTTCCGATCTGGTTGCGTATTTCTTTTCCGACGGCCATAAGTCACTGCCTTTTCAAGTTAGACACTCAAGTGGACCAGAGAGCCCGCCGCAGCGGGCCTTCCGGCGTTACCAGCTTTGAGTGGTCTTGAATTTCTCCAGAGCAGCTTTCAGGCCGGCAGCGACATCGTCGTCGTACTTGCCTTCGGCGCCGATCTTGTCCAGTAGATCTTTCTGCTCGGCGCGCATCCAGTCCAGAAGCTGTGCTTCGAACTTGACGACGTTGTTGACTTCTACATCGTCCAGGAAGCCTTCGTTGGCTGCATACAGTACGGTGCCCATTTCGGCAACCGTCATCGGGCTGTACTGGTTCTGCTTCATCAGCTCGGTAACCCGCTGACCATGCTCGAGCTGCTTCCGCGTGGCTTCGTCCAGGTCCGATGCGAACTGGGCGAATGCCGCCAGTTCACGGTACTGGGCAAGAGCCAGACGGATATTACCGCCGAGCTTCTTCATGATCTTGGTCTGGGCCGAACCACCCACTCGCGAAACCGATATACCGGCGTTCATCGCCGGACGGATACCGGAGTTGAACAGGTTGGTTTCCAGGAAGATCTGACCATCAGTAATTGAGATCACGTTGGTCGGAACGAACGCGGACACGTCGCCAGCCTGGGTCTCGATGATTGGCAGAGCGGTCAGAGAACCGGTCTTGCCCTTCACTTCACCGTTGGTGAGCTTTTCAACTTCATCCGCATTGATCCGCGATGCGCGCTCCAGCAGACGGGAGTGCAGATAGAATACGTCACCCGGATAGGCTTCACGGCCCGGCGGACGGCGCAACAGCAGTGAGATCTGACGGTAGGCAACAGCCTGCTTGGACAGGTCATCGTAAACAATCAGAGCGTTTTCACCGCGGTCACGGAAATATTCACCCATGGACGTACCGGAATACGGTGCCAGGAACTGCATGGCGGCCGGGTCGGCTGCGCCGGCGGCGACCACAATGGTGTGATCCATGGCGCCGTGCTCTTCCAGCTTGCGCACAACTGCCGCAATAGAAGACTGCTTCTGGCCAACGGCAACGTAGATACACTTGATGCCGGTGTTTTTCTGGTTGATGATCGCGTCGATCGCGACAGCGGTCTTACCGATCTGGCGGTCACCGATGATCAGCTCGCGCTGGCCACGGCCCACAGGCACCATGGTGTCGATCGCTTTCAGGCCGGTCTGGACCGGCTCATCAACGGACTGACGTGCGATAACGCCCGGTGCGACCTTTTCGACGGGCGATGTCAGTGTGTTACCCAACTCGCCTTTACCGTCGATGGCGTTACCCAGACCGTCAACAACCCGGCCCAGCAGTTCCGGACCGACCGGCACTTCCAGGATCCGGCCGGTGCAACGCACCTTCTGGCCCTCGGCCAATTCTTCGTATTCACCCAGTACCACGGCACCGACGGAGTCACGCTCCAGGTTCAGCGCCATACCGAAGATGCCGTTGGCGAATTCAATCATTTCGCCGTACATGACGTCAGCGAGCCCGTGAATACGCACGATACCGTCGGAAACGGAAAGAATCGTACCTTCGTTCTTTGCTTCGGAAGAGATATCGAGCTTCTCGATTCTCTTCTTGATGATGTCACTGATCTCGGATGGATTCAGTTGCTGCATGCCTATGTCCTCAAACCTTTTGCTGAAATCAGGAGCCCACGGCTCTGGCCATTTTCGCCAGCTTGCCACGAACTGAAGCGTCGATAACCAGGTCGCCTGAACGTATCACCACTCCGCCGATCAGTGACTGATCAACTGAAGTTTCAAGCTGTACCTTGCGCTCCAGCTTTTTGGACAGCGCGTCGATCAGTTTCTGCTGCTGTTCGGCGGTCAGATCAAATGCACTGCTGACCTTCAGGCTAACCGTGCGTTCGAGATCGGCACGGTAAAGGCCGAACAACTCCGAAACGGCAGGCAAAAGAGCCAGGCGCTTGTTTTCAGCGAGAATCGACAGGAAGTTCCTGAGCGCTTCCGGCAACGGCTCTTCAAAGCAATCTGCGAAGAGTTCCGCCTTGCGCTGCTCGGGCAGGCCCGGTTTGGCCAAAATGATTTTTATCTCTTTGTCAGCCGCAACCGCTGCCGCGAAAGCCAGAGCCTGATCCCAGAGATCAACAGCACTCTGGTCCTGCGCGGTATCAAAGACGGCTTTCGCGTAGGGTCGGGCTAACGTAATCAGTTCTGCCATGATGACCCTCGCTTAAAGTTCTGCGGCCAGCTTGTCCAGCATATCGCTGTGAGCTTTGGCATCGACAGAGCGTCCCAGTATCTTCTCGGCACCGACAACAGCGATACTCGCCACTTCTGCCCTGAGTGCTTCGCGAGCCTGAACACGCTCCTGTTGAATTTCCGCCTGCGCCTGCTCGATGATTTTCTCGCCTTCTTTGCGAGCATCATCCTTGGAGGCTTCTACTATCTGGGCGGCACGCTTGTTAGCCTGCTCAATCAGTGCGGCTGATTCTTCTTTGGCTTTGTGCAGTTCCTTGGAGGCTTTTTCCTGCGCAAGCTCGAGATCGAGAGAAGCCCGATCTGCGGCTGAAAGACCGTCGGCAATTTTCTTCTGGCGCGCTGCCATGGCCTCGGTAATCGGGGGCCACACATATTTGACGCAGAACCAGACGAAAATAGCGAAGGCAATCGATTGCCCTATTAACGTAAGGTTTATATTCACGGCAATGTACCTCTTGCTATTCGTTGCATCCCGGTGTCCGTAAAACCGGGCGCGGCTTCAATAAAAAGCGTGGCGCCCGCCTTGCGGCCGATTAACCAGCAACAACGAAGATCAGGTACATAGCGATACCGACACCAATCATGGGAACGGCGTCGAGCAGGCCTGCCATGATGAAGGCTTTGGTCTGGAGCTGGTTGCCAAGCTCAGGCTGACGTGCAGTAGATTCAAGCAGCTTGCCGCCCAGAAGACCAAAACCGATGCCAGCGCCCAGGGCGCCCAGTCCGATGATCAGTGCAGCTGCGATAAATACCATTTCCATTGAAGACTCCTCAGTTTGCTCAGATAGTTAAGGGTTTATTGATTTAATTGTTTATCAGTGATCTTCATGCGCGGCGCTGAGGTAGACCACAGCCAGCGTTGTAAAGATAAAGGCCTGCAGCGTTATTACCAGTATGTGGAAAATGGCCCATGGGACGTTTAGTGTCCACTGGACCCACAATGGTAACAGCGCAATCAGGATGAATACGACCTCACCGGCATACATATTGCCAAACAGACGCAGTGCGAGGCTGATGGGTTTGATAATCAGCGCCAGTATCTCGAGTACCAGGTTGAACGGTACCAGTGACCAGTGGTTGAACGGCGTGAACGAGAGTTCTTTGGCGAAACCGACTGGACCTTTCACCTTGAAGCTGTAGAAGAGAATAAGCAGGAAAACGCCCAGAGCGATACCGAAGGTGCCGTTCGGGTCAGTGGTCGGAACGATCTTGAAATATTCCAGACCCATCGCGTGAGCGATCGACGGGATATAGTCGACGGGAATCAGCTTCAGCGAGTTCATCAGGAAAATCCAGACGAACATGGTCAGGGCCAAAGGTGCGATAATCGGGTTTTTACCATGAAATACGTCGCGCACGACGTTTTGTATAAACTCGATCGTCATCTCGACGAAGTTCTGCAAACCACTGGGGGTATCCGTTGTCGCTTTCTGCGCCACATACCGGAACAGACCCAGGAACAGCACGCCCATCGCAATAGACCAGCCCAGGGTGTCCACATGGAACGCCATGAAACCCATATCCATCGCTTCCTCGCCGGTACGGGCCATGGTCCAGGTTGCTTCCTCAACCACTGTGCCATCGGCACGTTCGTAACCTGCCGGCAGCTTGCCGTAAGTCAGGTTCTGTAGGTGGTGCTTTATATACTCTACTGGGGTTCCAGCTGCCATACTGCTCTCGTCCAGTCATCGCCGTGGTCGGGGCCGGATAAACCAACGCAGAAGCGGGCTCATCGCAACCATCACAGCAAAAGTGAATAACAGAGCCGGCACGTGAACTGGCTCTATCAAGATAAAAACGGCCGCAAAAAAAACGGCGGTCAGAGCAAGCTTGATGGATTCCGCTCTGAACATGTTTCCCACCACCAGCGACGCCTGTCTGGCGCCTTCATACCGGAACATCCGGTGGGCAAAATACGCGTTTGGTATAACATAAATAAAACCACCCAGCAGGGCAGAATAACCAGCCAAACGACTTTCGAAACTCCAGCCAACGCTGATCAGAACGATCAGACCCAGCTCGATTGCCAGCCATTTTACAAACGGCAACCCGATAATGCGCTTTTCGACTCTGGGCATGAAAGCAGCCTGACAAGGGTTCTGGAGACTCAACCCCGGTTTACTGCCGGCAAACCCAAGGAGTTAATGCAAGCGCGCGAAAGTATATGTGTTTACCGATGAGGGTTCAATAGAACCTGACGGTAAATCCGCTGAAAAAATAACCAGAATCCTAGTTTATATGGCCCAGAATACCATCCAGTTCATCCAGGGAAGTGTATTCAATTACCAGCTTACCCTTGCCGCGCTGACCGTGAGCAATTGAAACCCGGGCGCCGAGTCTCTCGGCCAGATCATCCTGCAGGGCACGGATATTCGGGTCAATCTGACCCTCGGGCTTTTTATCCGGCTTGTGTTGCTGAACCTGACGCACAAGGGCTTCCGTCTGCCGAACAGAGAGGGATTTGGCAACCACCTGCCGCGCCACCTGCATCTGCTGTTCTGGTCCGAGGGTCAGCATGGCCCGACCGTGACCCATTTCCAGGTCGCCATGCTCGAGCATCAGGCGCACGTCTTCGGACAGGCTGATCAGCCGCAACAGATTGGTAATGGTGGTCCGGGATTTACCGACGGCTTCGGCTACCTGGGCCTGGGTCAGACCAAACTCCTCCTGCAGACGCTGGAGGGCAAAGGCTTCTTCCACCGGATTGAGGTTCTCCCGCTGGATATTCTCGATCAGCGCCATGGCGATGGCGGCTTCGTCCGGAACGTCACGGATAATGGCGGGTATGTGATCCAGCTCGGCCATCTGGGTGGCCCGCCAGCGGCGCTCACCGGCAATCAGTTCAAAACGACCCTCGGAGATAGGACGCACAACCACCGGCTGCATCACACCTTGCTGACGGATGGAGTCCGCCAGTTCCTGCAGGGCAGCGGGGTCCATGTCCCGGCGGGGCTGAAAACGACCGCGCTGGATCAGATCCACGGGTATTTCCCGCAGCTCGCCGTCGTGATTTTTCACGTCCTGGTCGAGATTGACCCTGGATCCCTGAAGCAATGCGCCTAACCCGCGCTCACCCAGTCCTCGTTTCTTCGCCGCCATGGTGTCTGTCATTCGTCCTGATAAGAGTACTGTCGAAATGAATTATGCTGCTTTTGCTGCAACGCGCGGAGGGTAGTTTACACGGCAACCGGCTCGGATGTCTTTTTCGCGCCATGGCGCCGTACCATTTCACCCGCCAGCGCGAGATAGGCGACCGCGCCTTTGGACGTGCGATCGTATTTGATCGCAGGCAAGCCATAGCTGGGGGCTTCGGCAAGTCTCACGTTGCGTGGAATAACCGCACGGTAGACCTTGTCACCGAAAAATTCGCTGAGCTGCCCGGAAACGTCCAGAGTGAGACTGTTCCGCGGATCGTACATGGTGCGCAGGATGCCTTCGATCTGCAGTTCCGGGTTCACCGTTTCCTGGATCTGCTCGACGGTATTCATCAATGCCGCCAGGCCTTCCAGGGCGTAGTACTCACACTGCATGGGAATCAGCACTGTGTCTGCGGCAGACAGGGCATTAACGGTGAGCAGGTTCAGCGAGGGTGGGCAGTCGATGAGGATATAATCGTAGTTCTCCCGCACGGTGTTGATTGCCAGGCGCAGGCGATGCTCACGGCCGATCTCGTTCATCAGTTCGACTTCCGCCGCGGTCAGGTCACCGTTGGAGGGCATTATGTCAAAGCCCGAGGCCTCTATGTGGAAAATCACCTGAGCAGCCGTTGCGCGCCTGGTAAGCATGTCGTAACCAGAGAGTTCGAGCCTGTTCTTGTCGACGCCGCTGCCCATGGTGGCATTGCCCTGCGGATCCATATCCACCAGCAGTACGCGGCGTTTGATCGCAGCCAGGGACGCAGCGAGGTTGACGCAGGTGGTGGTCTTACCCACACCGCCTTTCTGATTGGTCACCGCCATTACGCGCGCCATGGCTCGCCTCCTGTGATTTATCCCCGGTTATCCGGTTTCCGTTTAATAATCAGCAAGTTCCGATCGCCTTCAGAGCCCGCAACGGATAACGCCTGCCGATGCATCAGTTGCCAGGGTTCCGGCAACGCTGCGACTTCATCATCCGGAAACTGACCTTTCATGGCAAGGAACTCACCATCATTCGCCAGCAATCTTCCGCACCAGGTAACCAGGTTGTCCAATGCGGTGAAAGCGCGGCTGCTGATCTGCTGAAACGGCTGTTCAGGCTGGCAGTCCTCAGCCCGGCCGTGAATAATCTCGACGTTCCTGAGGCCCAGCTCCAGCACACACTGGGTCAGGAAACGGGTTTTCTTACTGTTGCTGTCCAGCAGGGTGAAGCGGGCCTGGGGCCGGACAATCGCCAGGGGTATTCCCGGCAGGCCGCCACCCGCACCGACATCCAGCAGGTGATCCGCGGTAACAAAAGGAAGAATGCTGAGACTGTCGAGCAGCTGGCGCGACACCATCTGCCTGGTGTCCCGGACAGCTGTCAGGTTGTAGGCCCGATTCCACTTGTTCAACAGCGCCAGAAACGCCAGCAGTTTCGCCTGGGCGGGCTGATCCAGCGTAATGTCCATATCCACCAGTCCCTGCGAGAGTTGGCCTTGCCACAATGCGTCAGTCATGACCGCACTCAGGCGGGCTGTTTGCGCAGCAGATCACGCTTTTTCAGATGCACCAGTACCTGGGAAATGGCGGCAGGCGTGACGCCCTGGATACGTGAAGCCTGGGCCACGGTTTCCGGACGAACTTCCTTAAATTTCTGCCGGATTTCGTTGGACAGCCCACCAATCACATCGAAATCCAGATCGTCGGGCAGCCGGGTATTTTCATTGCGGCGCAAACGCTCGATTTCATCCGCCTGACGGGAGATGTAGCCCTCGTACTTGATCTCGATTTCCACCTGATCGGCGACGTTCGGATCGTCCGCCCGACCATCGGCCATTTCGGCAATGTGGCGGTAATTGATTTCCGGACGGCGCAGCAGCTCGGCCAGGGACTGATCCCGCGTCATCGGCTGGCGCAGAAAGCCGTTGGCGGTATCACCCGAGGTGGTGCCCGGATGAACCCGGGTGGTCTCCAGGCGGTTTCTCTCGGCGGTAATGCCTTCGCGTTTGGTGCTGAAAGCCTGCCAGCGGTGTTTATCCACCAGCCCCAGCCGGTAACCGGTCTCGGTCAGACGCAGGTCGGCATTGTCTTCCCGCAGGATCAGACGGTACTCCGCCCGACTGGTGAACATACGGTACGGCTCGGAGGTGCCCATGGTGATCAGATCGTCAACCAGCACGCCAAGATAGGCTTCATCACGGCGCGGATACCAGGCGTCTTTTCCCTGGGCTTTCAGTGCAGCGTTAATACCGGCCAGCAGGCCCTGGGCGCCAGCCTCTTCATAACCGGTTGTGCCGTTGATCTGGCCGGCAAAATACAGGCCCTGAATAAACTTGGTTTCCAGAGTGTGGCGCAAATCCTGGGGGTTCAGGAAATCGTATTCGATGGCATAGCCGGGGCGGGTAATATGGGCGTTCTCGAACCCCGGAATGCTTCGCACCGCCGCCAGCTGGATATCGAACGGCAGGCTGGTGGAGATACCGTTAGGATAGAGCTCATTGGTGGTCAGGCCCTCGGGCTCCACAAAGATCTGGTGCGAATCCTTGTCCGCAAAACGGTTGACCTTGTCCTCGATGGAGGGGCAATAGCGCGGCCCGATACCTTCGATGTCGCCCGCAAACATGGGCGAGCGATCGAATCCGCTGCGGATGATGTCATGGGTCTGTTCAGTGGTGCGGGTCACATAACAGCAAACCTGCTCGGGGTGCTGTTCACGGGAACCCATAAACGACATGACCGGCGCCGGTTCATCGCCCCACTGCTGCTGCATTGCCGAAAAATCCACGCTTCGCGCGTCCAGGCGTGGCGGGGTACCCGTCTTCAGGCGTCCAACGTTGAAAGGCAGCTCCCGCAACCGCTGGGCCAGTGCGTTCGCCGGCGCATCGCCGGCACGACCGCCCGCGTGTTTTTCCATACCGATGTGGATCACGCCGCCGAGGAAGGTACCGGTGGTCAGCACCACGGTGGGCGCACGAAAGCGGATACCCGACTGGGTGACCACGCCGGTGACTCGCTCTCCTTCAACAATCAGGTCGTCTGCCGCCTGCTGGAACAGCGTGAGATTGGGCTGGTTCTCGAGAATCTCGCGAATGGCTGCTTTGTAGAGAACCCGGTCCGCCTGGGCACGGGTGGCTCGCACCGCCGGCCCCTTGCGACTGTTCAGAACCCGGAACTGAATACCGGCCAGATCCGTCGCTTTGGCCATGGCTCCGCCAAGGGCATCAATTTCCTTGACCAGGTGGCTTTTGCCAATGCCGCCGATCGCCGGATTGCAGGACATCTGACCGAGAGTTTCGATGTTGTGGGTCAGCAGCAGCGTCTGCGAACCCATACGGGCCGCCGCCAGCGCCGCTTCGGTACCGGCATGGCCGCCACCAATCACAATCACATCAAAACGGGTTGGATAATCCACAACATCACCTCGGAAATCGGTGTTAAAAAAAGACACTCGAAAGCGTTTAAAACGGGCGTGGAGTATAACGCCTCACCCAATGAATTGCAGTCCGCATGTGCAAATTTTAACCAGATTCGGCTTTGCAATCTGGCACTAGCACCAAGGCACCGGCAGGCAGGGGCTCAGATCGAATCGGGGAATACCGAAATTCGCCGGTTTTCAGCAGCTTGTGCCAAGGTGTTGAGGAAAGATTTCAATAAAGTTATCCACATTTTTAAAACAGAGCGGAAGCCTCGAAAAACTCCGTAACCTTATGTTTTTAAATTATTATCTGAAAGGCTTCTACAGATTATCCGAAGGTTGTTCAACAATTTATCCACAGGCAGACACGGAGCGAACTGTCAGAGCGCACCATAAGCGTTCCTCCCTGGACCGCCTGGTAGAGCAGTGCAACGAATGCAGTATGGAAGGGGTACAACTGTTCGCGTCCTTACGTGGGGCTGCGGGATTGGGGCACGGAAGCCCGGCCCTGGCCACCCGCGATGTCCTGGCTCTGCCTGTCCAGTTCAAGCGCAACGGCATTACTGGATTTGGCGAAGCGCGCAAGCAGGTTGTACAGCACCGGAATAATAAACAGAGTCAGAGTGGTGGCGAAAATCAGGCCACCGAGGATAACGATGCCAATAGACGCCCGGCTTTCCGCGCCCGCGCCGGTGGCCAGTACCAGCGGGACGGCGCCAAACACCGTGGAGATAGTAGTCATCAGTACCGGACGGAAGCGCAGAATCGCCCCTTCAAGAATGGCATCGGTCACCTCATAACCTTTATCCCGCAACTGGTTCGCAAACTCCACGATCAGAATGCCGTTTTTCGCCATCAGCCCCAGTAGCATGATGATCCCTATCTGGCTGTAAATATTCAGGGTGATCCCGGAGAACAGCAGCGCGAACAGCGCACCGGTGACCGCCAGTGGCACCGACAGCATAATAATCATCGGGTGGATCCAGCTCTCGAACTGCGCCGCCAGCACAAGAAAGACGATAACGAATGCCAGGGCAAAAGTGAGATAAATCGCGTTGGACGAATCCTGGAATTCCCGGCTCAGACCCTTGTAACTGACCCGGGCCTCCGGCGGCAGATTATCCACGGCCAGGTTGTTCAGATAGGTCAACGCCGACGCCAGATCATAGCCATCTGCAAGTGACCCGCTGATCACCACTGCCGGCAGCCGGTCGATCCGTCTCAGGTCGGGGTTGGCACCCACTTCTTCCACCGAAACCAGAGCCTCCAGGGGAATCAGCTGCCCTCCCTGCCTGGGACGCAGAAATATCTGCCCCAGATCGCCAGGGGTGGCCCGGTCACTGTCGGCTGCCTGCACAATCACATCGTATTCGCGGCCACGATCGAGATAGGTTGTTACCTGACGTGACGCCAGCATGGTCTGCAGTGTCAGCCCGACATCCTGCACCGTGATGTCGAGATCGGCGGCGCGCTCGCGATCAATGGTCACGTTCAGTTCCGGCCGGGTCAGCTGGAAATCCGTTTCCAGGCTCAACAGATCGGGATTTTCTTTCGCCCGTTCAACAATTTCTTCGCTCCAGGCCTGAACCGATTCGTAATCCGGACCGCCGATCACGAACTCCACCGGCTGACTGAAGCCGCGCTGTCCCAATCCCGGTGGATTAACCGCAACAGCCCGGATACCCGGCACGTCCGACAGTTTGCCCCGTATCTCATTGGTAATGGTCTGCTGCTTGACGTCCCGTTCGCTCCAGGGTGTTAACCCCATGATCATGAAGGCGTTGTCCGCCTCATTGCGGAAGCCGACGATAGAAAGAATGCGGTTGGCGGTACCGTCTTCCAGATAGGGAAGCAGTTTTTCTTCGGCCTTGCTGACGTGATGATCGGTGTACTCGACGGTCGAGCCCCGGGGCGCACTGGCGGGCATAATGATAATGCCACGGTCTTCCGTGGGCGCCAGCTCCTGGGGCAGTTTCGGGAACACCACTGCAGCCAGGGCCAGGCCCACCAGACCCAGACCAATCAGCAATCCGGGCTGGCGCAGGGAAAATCTCAGCAGGCGCTCGTAACCATTGGTCAAACCATTGAGCACGCGCTCGCTGAAAGCCCAGAGCCGATGGCCCTCTTCGGTTTCCGGACTGTGCCTCAGCCATTTTGAACACAGCATAGGCGCCAGTGTCAGTGCCACCAGGCTGGAGACCACCACGGCGGCGGCGAGGGTAAAGCCGAATTCGGCAAACAGACGGCCGACGTTGCCGCCCATGAAGGAAATCGGCACAAATACGGCAATCAGCGTGAGGGTCGTGGCAATCACCGCAAAGGCAACCTGCCGGGCTCCGCGATAGGCGGCCAGCAGGGGCGGCTCGCCTTCATCAATCCGGCGCTGGATGTTCTCCAGCATCACAATGGCGTCGTCCACCACCAGACCAATGGCCAGAATGACCGCCAGCAGGGTCAGGACGTTAATCGAGAACCCCAGTGCGCCGAGACCAATAAACGCCCCGATCACCGCCACCGGAATGGTGACCGCCGGGATCAGTGTGGCGCGCCATGAGCGCAGGAACAGGAAGATCACCAGAATCACCAGTGACACCGAAATAGCCAGGGTGAAACCAACCTCCCGTATCGATGCCCGGATAAAGATGGATTCGTCGTAGCTTTCGGCAATGTTCACTTCCGGTGGCAGCGTCTGACGGATCTCATCCAGTTCTGCGCGTACCAGATCCGACACCGCTACCGTGTTGGATTTGGACTGGCGAATGACGCCAAGACCCACCGCGGTCTGGCCGTTGAAGCGCAACCTGCTGGTGTCCGATTCCACGCCCATCTGGACATTGGCCACTTCACCCAGACGCAAAAGATCGTTGCCATCCCGGCGGATAACAAGATTGCGGAATTCATCCACCCCGGATAACCGGCCTTTGGCGCGAACGGTAAAGTCACGGGTGGAGGATTCCACCGAGCCGGCGGGTAGCTCCACGTTATTGGCGCGCAGAGCCTGCTCGACTTCGGCCACGGTGATATCCCGTGCCGCCAGTCGCTCCTGGTCCAGCCAGATCCGAATGGCATAGCGACGCTCACCGCCAATACGCACATCTGCCACGCCGTCCAGCACTGACAGCCGGTCCACCAGTACCCGCTCCGCGAAATCACTGAGCTCGGCGCTGTCCCATACATCGCTGCGCAGCGACAGCCACATCATCGGCCTGGCGTCGGAATCCGCCTTGCGGACAACCGAAGGCTCGGCTTCTTCGGGAAGATCGTTGGCAACCCGGGCGACCGCATCCCGCACATCGTTGGCAGCGATATCGACGTTCCGGGAGGTATTGAATTCAATAGAGGTACGGCTTTCCCCCTGTTCGGTGCTGGATTCGATCGACCGTATGCCTTCAATCCCGCTGATCGCACCCTCGATCACCTGAGTGATCTGGGTATCCACCACCTCCGCAGCGGCACCCACGTAATCCGTTGAAATCGACACCACCGGCGGGTCAATGTCCGGATATTCCCGAACCGGCAGGCCGCGCAGCGCCGCCAGTCCGAAAACCAGAATCAGCAGGCTGATGACGGTTGCGAAAACCGGCCGCTTAATGGAAATATCGGAAAGGATCATGGATCAGGACTCCCGGCTGCTGGTAAACCGGTTATCCGGGATGGCCGCAGTATCCTCCACAACCTCGATGCGATCACCGCTGCTGAGACGATCCTGCCCGGTAACCACAACCTGATCCTCCAGTGCGAGTCCGGAAGCCACCTCGACCACCCCTGGTGACCGGGAACCCAGGGTCACCGATCTACGCTTTGCAATGCCATCGCTGGCTACAAACACGTAGGTTTCATCGCCTTTTATCATCACCGCCTGCTCGGGAATAATCAGCGCTTCACGCTGGCGTAGCGTCAGACTGGCAGACATGAACTGGCCCGGGCGAAGTTTGCTGTCCGGGTTGTCAATCAGGGCCCTGACCGGCAGGGTTCGACTGAGTTCGTTGATGCGGGTACCCAGTTCAATCAGCTCGCCGACAAAACGCTCGTCCGGGTAAGCCGGCGAATAGCCCTGAACCCTCTGCCCCAGGCTGATTTGCCCCAGAAACTTTTCAGAGATGGCAAAGCTCAGTTCCATTCTGCGGGTGGAATCCAGGGTTGCAACTTCAGTACCCGCGCTCAGGTAGGCTCCAAGGCTGATATCGTTCAGCCCGATCACGCCCTCAAAGGGAGCTTCGATACGGTGATTGTCGACCCGGGTCTGTGCCGCCGCAAGTTGAGCCCGGGCCACGTCCTCCGCCGTACGGAGCCCATCCACCTGGGCCTGCGAAATACTGTTGTTCGCCTGCAGACTCCGGGCCCGCTCCAGCTGACGTCGGGCATCGGCCAGCGTCGCATCAGCCACCTGCCGATCGGCACGGGCCTGTCGATCGTCAAGGCGCAATAACAGAGCGCCGGTCGCCACCCGACGACCGGCGTCCAGGTTCAGTTCCACCACGCGGCCGCTGAGTTCGGTGGTGAGGGAGATCTGGTCGCGGGCGCGGAGACTGCCCACCGCACTGACCGAATCGGTGACCAGATCAAGGGTGGGGATGACTACATTGACTTTGCTGGCGGAGCGTTCACGCTGGCTCTGCTCCGTGGCGCCGGGGTTCATTGTTTCCCAGGCAAAAATGCCACCGCCTGCCAATAACAGCAGCCCCAGTGCAATGACCCATTGTTTCACCATTCGTCAGTTCCGCCTCGGAATCAATAATTACTGCTTTTGAATCACCAGAACGATTTCCCCAACCTTGAAACCCCATTTGGTCATGGTGGTTTCATTGATCAGGGTGTCCGGAGTGATCAGATACATCCAGTCGTCCATGCTCACATCAATGGTGCCGTCGCCATAGGCCACTCGCAGCAGGTATTCCATATTGATGGCGTTTCCCTGCCAGCGCATGGTCCCGGGTTCGACCACGTCCCCCGCATCGGCGTGCAATGAGCCATCATCGTTGGGTGTCAGGGTCCACACCCGTGTCTGGACTTCACCGTCGTCAAAACGGAACACTTCGTCCAGGGTTCCCACGCCCTGACTGTCCCAGGTTGCGTCGATATCGGCATCAAACGTCCGGATCACTTCCCCGGAACGATTCTTGACCACCCCCCGTGCCGTGAGTTCACCGGTGAAGAATGCCTGTGGGGTCAACTCTGGCTCCATGTCGCTGTAGGCGTCGAGCCCCGGTCCCGCGCAGCCAGCCAGGGTGATAGCAACCAGTGCCATCAACAATAACCACAGGCGCCTTGTTAAACTACGGGGGGGCAGGATTCCACAGCGTCTTTGCATGACTTTTACACTCCGGTTTTTTACGGGTTTTTTGGATGTCCAAAAATACGTCCGCAAGGCGAAAGCCGATCAGAGCGGTTAAGTAATCGAACCTCCGGTCTGGGTAGCGGCATACTGAAGTGCTCACCCTGGGAGAAGTTGATCCCGAGTTCCTGAACCTTATCCTGCACTGCGCTGTTATGAACAAACTCCGCGACCGTCTGTATATTCAGGCTGCGAGCAAATTCGACGATGCCACTGGTGACCAGGAACGCAGTGTGATCTTCATGAAGATGGCGGATCAGGCTGCCGTCGATCTTGATGAAGTCGACCTTCAGGCTCAGCAGGTGCGCAAAATTGGAGTAACCGGTGCCGAAATCATCAATCGCAATGCGACAGCCAAAGGGTTTTACCTGCTCGATGAATGCGTGGATGTCGTCGTAACTGGCGATACCATCGGATTCCAGCAGCTCAAAAATGACCCGGTCACCAATGCCCGATGACCGGAGCGCAGACAGAATCTGGCTGACAATTTCCGGCTCGGCAATATCGCCATAGGAAAGATTGATCGAAAATTCTTCATCACGGTTGGTAAAGCAGGCGAAACTTTTATCGACCATCAATTCGGTGATACGGCGGTTCAGGCGCAGTTTATTGGCAATATCAATAAACCGACCGGCACTGATCACCCTGCCATCCGGTTCAACCATTCTCACCAGACATTCATACTTGCTGATGCGTCCACTCTGATTATTGTGAATCGGCTGAAACCAGGGCAACAGCCGGTCCTGATCGATGGCCTCTTTCAGGCGATTGGCCCAGTAGACGTTGTTTTCATAATTTTCCTCAATACCCACTGCCGGGTCATACAACAGATGGTGACGGCCCTGTTCACGGGCCTGCAGCACGGCCACTTTTGCCTGGCTGACCAGCTGGTCAGCAGGGTCTTCGGGCTCTCGCTGGTGGCGTAATGCAAGGCCAATGCTGACATCGACTGTTAACCGCTGTTGCTGCCAGTGAACCCGATCGCCAGTAACCAGTGACCGGATACTGGAAGCAAACTGTTGGGAGGCGTTCGGGTCCGTCGCCGGGGTCATAATGGCAAACTCGTCCCCGGTCAGGCGATACACCCGCAAACCCGGTGATTCCTGGCCCAGGCCGGAATTGCGGAACCGGTTGGCAATCGCCATCAGCACATGGTCGCCACAGTCATTACCGAACAGGCTGTTGATCTGATTGAAACGGTCCAGGTTGATGATATAGAGGGCGGCGGCCTCCTGGTTGCGCAGGTCCCGCAATAAACGTGCACGATTGGACAATCCTGTCAGCTCATCGGTATAGGAGGCCTGCAGCTCCCGGATCAGTTGAATAATCCGATACAGCAGGTACACGCTCAGCAGCAGCATAATCGTTACTGTGCCAATCAGGATCCGATAATTCGTGCGCTCCATGGGTCGGAGCACTGCATTAATCTCATCACGGGGCACGCCTGCCCCATACACCATGCCACCTGCGGTTGCGGCAAAATACAGTTCAAACTGATCGTCGCCGACTGTGAGACTCCTGGCTGTCAGCACGCCCGGTTTATCGGGGGATGGCTGAGCCTGCGGATTGAAATCGGGATTTTCGTCAAGATCAAGCGCCAGGACAGCATCAATCAACGCCTGTTCCTGGAGGGAATCATCGCCCTGGCTCAGGCTCGAAAGATTGCGATTGTTACGATCGTTCAGAAAGGCAAAACTGTGTTCTGTTACGGTAATGCGGCTGACCATATCAATAATCTGGTCAGCCCCCCAGGCGGTTGTGGCCATACCCAGCAGGTTTCCCTGACCGTCGTACATCGGACTCGCCAGGGTCAAAACCGCTCTTTCGGTATTGAGATCGAAATACACCGGCGACCAGTAAACCTCGCCCGCATTGTCGACATCTTTGACCCAGTCAGGCTCCAGGGTGCGACTGAACCAGGGCGCGTTCCGGTAATTGGCAAAGCGGGCTTCGGTGTCCAGCCTGGCAAGACTGCTGTCCGCCGTTCGCTGGATTAAATAGGGCATGTAACTTGTGTCAGGATCCGATAACACGCCGGGTTCGAACCAGAGCCCGCCGCCGGCCGCCCCCCGGAAATCCCGTAAATGTGACTCTACCGATTTCTCAAGTCTCGCTCTGAGCACCGACCGGTCAATCCCTGAAAAACCGCCATCCATCATTTCGTGAAAGCTTTCTCCCACATTGGCCAGCGTATTGGTGTAGCTGGCCAGCGCTGATTGACGGGCATTGATGCGGGACAGTCCGGCCAGAACAACTTCGTTGATTTGCTGGCGTCTGAGCTCGGAGAGTGCATCGCGGGAATAATTGAGATTCAGGCTCGACAGCATGAGCATGCCGGCAATAAACACCACCAGCAACAACCCGAGCAGCCACATGATGGAATGACGGGAAGACGAGCTCTTGCTTTTATTTCGGCGGCTGGGAAGAAATCCCGGCATGAACAGGTGTCCTCGGGCAACGGGTCAGGTTTTGCCTCCAAGCGCACCTTCACGATATTGATCCAGAACCGTTTTTGCTTCCTTGTGGCCTTTTCTGGCGGCTTCTTTGAACCAATATACGGCCTGATTCTTGTTTTGGCTGACTCCCCGGCCGTTGGCGTACATCTGCCCCAACAGGAACGCGGCCTCATCTGATTCTGAAGCGGCTTTCTGTGCCCACTTCAGGGCTTCCTCATAGTCCTCGAACGCATGGGCAACCACGGCCATGTTGGCCTGAGACCGAACATCACCGAGGTTTGCCGGCTCGCGGCAAGCCTGGCGGGCCGCACTGAAATTACGGATGGTCGTGAGCAGGTAGCAGTCGCTAAGCGCCTGATCCGGTATTATTTTTGTCGATACGGTTTGCGGCTTTGGCTCTGGTGTTTTCACCGTTTCAGGCGCTGAAGGCGGGTCGGGTAGCTCAGATGGCTCAGGTAGCGACCGGGCAGCTTCCCGGTTCACCCTTTCCTCGAACACCGCGACCTGCTCCGGGCAGGAATAGGCGTAACCGGCATTGAACCGTTGCAATGCCTCACGGGTTGAAGGTTCAGCGGCAAACCCGGTCGCCACCTCTTCACAGCGCCGGTCACGTTCGTCTCTTACCTGCTGTAGAACGGAACGTCTGTCGGCGTCGGCGTAATACTCAATGAGATAGTCTGTCAACGGATCAATGTAGGGCTGGTCGAACAGGGCCTGGCGTTCCGGTTCGAAGGACGTCTGATCCCCAGACTCAACGGAATCAGCGGTGTCAGCGGCAAAAATTTCCGAGAGTCGGCCGCTATTGACGGCGGCGCAGCCGTTTAGAAACAGAATAATCAGACAGCAGGAAAACGAACGATACATCCTGACTCACTTGCCATTTCAGGTCGCCTAAAGGAGCGATAGTCTTACATGGAAGGCGACCGGTTCAAACTGTTTCTTGCTGGAGTCACTTGCCGATGCAGAAACTGCTGAAAATTTTCCCCAGTAGATCGTCCGGCGTCATTACACCCGTTATCTCACCAAGAGCGTCCTGGGCCGCTCGCAAATCCTCGGCCAGCAGTTCACCGGCGCCATAGCCCTGCAGTTGTTCCTGGCCCTGGCCCATCGCGGCTCTCGCCCGCTCCAGGGCATCCAGGTGGCGCCGTCTGGCCAGAAAGCCGCCTTCAGTGGAACTGGCAAAGCCCATACAGGCTTTCAGGTGGTCCCGCAGTTCTTCAATACCCAGTGCGGAACGGGCTGCTATCCGGATCACCGGAGCCTGGTTTCCGGATTGATCTATGGAATCTTCGATTCCGATGGCTTCACCGGTCAGATCCACCTTATTGCGGATAACGGTCAGGGGCGCGTTATCAGGCAGTTGATCAATAAAATCCGGCCATAGCTGCTGGGGTTCGGTGTCATCGGTAGTGGTGGCGTCCACCATCAACAGAATCCGGTCCGCCTGAGCTATTTCTTCCCAGGCGCGGGAAATGCCGATCTGTTCAACCTCATCCGGGCTGTCCCTCAGACCGGCCGTGTCGATAATATGCAGAGGCATACCGTCGATGTGGATATGTTCGCGCAACACATCCCGGGTTGTACCCTCAACAGCTGTGACAATCGCAGCCTCACGACCGGCAAGGGCATTCAGCAGGCTGGACTTACCGGCATTGGGTCGGCCAGCGATGACCACTTTCATACCGTCCCGGAGGATGGATCCCTGCTGCGCTTCCGCCAGAATCGCGTCCAGATCTGTCAGCAACTGACTGAGATCCTTCGACACTTTTCCATCTGCCAGAAAATCGATTTCTTCCTCGGGGAAATCGATTGCCGCTTCCACGTAAATGCGCAGGTGAGTGACCGCTTCCACCAGGGCATCGATCCGCTGTGAAAAGGCCCCCTGAAGCGATCGCACCGCACATCTCGCGGCCTGCTCGGAACTGCTCTCAATCAGGTCGGCGATGGCCTCTGCCTGGGTCAGATCCAGCTTGTCGTTCAGAAAAGCCCTTTCAGAAAATTCTCCCGGCCGCGCTAGCCGGGCTCCCAGATGGCAGGCAGCGCGCAGCAGGAGATTCAGAATGACCGTGCCACCGTGGCCCTGCAGTTCCAGCACGTCTTCGCCGGTAAAAGAGTGCGGGTTGGGGAAAAAAAGCCCAATGCCTTCATCAATCAGTTCGCCGCGCTGATCACAAAAAGGACCGTAGTGGGCATAGCGGGGTTTTAGTGAGAAACCCAGCATGGTTTCGGCAATACCGGCTGCGCCAGGGCCGCTGATTCTTACAATCCCGACGCCGGCCCGACCGGGTGCGGTGGCTATAGCCGCAATGGTTTCGGTGGTGTTATGCATAAACCTCTGTTCCTGAAATAACAGGGGCTCCTGATTAGGAGCCCCTGTCTACTGGCACGGTAAGAACTCACGGGTAACGTCAGCTCTTTTTGGCCGCCACCTCTGCTTCAATCTTGCGGGTAATGTACCACTGCTGACTGATCGACAGAATGTTGTTCACCAGCCAGTAGAGCACCAGACCTGCCGGGAACCAGAGGAAGAAGACGGTGAAAACGATTGGCATCATTTTCATGATTTTGGCTTGCATAGGGTCTGGAGGTGTCGGGTTCAGACTCATCTGCAACATCATGCTGGCGCCCATCAACAGCGGTAATATGAAATACGGGTCCATCACCGATAGGTCATTGATCCAGAGCATGAAAGGCGCATGGCGCAGCTGTACGCTTTCAAACAAAACCCAGTAAAGCGAAATGAATACCGGCATCTGAACCAGAATCGGCAGGCAACCTCCCAGCGGATTGATTTTCTCTTTTTTATAGAGAGCCATCATTTCCTGGGACATGCGCTGACGATCATCACCATATAGCTCTTTCAGGCGGGTCAGTTGCGGAGCAACAGCTCGCATCCTCGCCATTGAACGGTAGCTGGTGGCGGACAGTTTGAAGAAAACCGCTTTGACCAGAACCGTCAGCAGAATGATCGCCACGCCCCAGTTACCGACCAGCCCATAAAACCAGTCAAGAACGATGAAAAGCGGCAGGGCAATAAAAAACAGCCAGCCAAAATCGACAGTACGGTCAAGATTGGGCGCTATGGTCTCGAGGCGCTCAATAATTTTCGGGCCAACGTAGGCCCGCGCAGAGACTTCCGCCGTCTGCCCGGGTGCTACCTGGGTTGCAGGGTAGACAAATCCCATCACGTAGAGATTGCCGCGACGGGTGCTCTGGAATTGAGCCGCCTGGCCCTGTTCAGGTACCCACGCAGACAGGAAATAATGTTGGAGGAACGCCAGCCAGCCGTTGGTCACCGAGCGATTGACGGGGCTCTCGCTCAGATCATCAAAATCGTACTTCTCGTAGGGGTCTTCCGAAGAGCTTATGACCATGCCCAGAAACGCCCGGATTCCGAGACTGTTCTGGGCGGTCGGGTCCGGTGCCTGATCCCGCACGATTTTCCCGGTCATATTGGCCTGCCAGGGTTCACCTGACTGGTTGTTGATCAGGTAGCGAACATCAATTTCGTAACTGTCCCGCTGGAAGGTGTATTGCTTGGTGATCTTGACGCCGGATTCGGTGGTCAGTTCGAGGTTGACGGTCAGTGAATCCTGCCCTTCCTCGAGAACGTAGCGGTTGGCTGATGTGCGGTAGACAGCGCCCTGCTCATTATTACGGCTGTCTACACCGTTTTTGCCGATAAGCCCGCTTTCCATGATGTAGGTACGCTGACTGGTATTGGTCAGAATACGAAGGGATTCTTCGCTGTTCAGTGAACGGTCATACTTGAGAAGCGACGTTTCAATCAGATTTCCGCCAACCCGGTCGATGGTGAGTCTGTAAACGTCGGTGCGGACGGTGATCAGCTGATCACTGGCCTGAACGCCGGCATCGGTGCTGGGCTGGATGGTGGCACCATCTTCCGGTGTCGAGAATTCGCCGGAAGCCGATTGCGATCCGTTTTCTGATGGCTGTGATGATGACTCAGGCAGTATCAAATCATCTGTATCACCAGAGCTGGAAATAGTCTCCTGCTGCTGGGCAATGTCGGTCTGCTGAGGCTGATTATAATCGTCGTTCCAGGCCAGTATCATCAGGTAGCTGACAATGGCAAGACCGGCATAAATAACAATGCGTTGAATATCCATAAACCTAGCGTTCTGTCTGATTGCGAATATGGGTTTGGTCAGCCGGCCCGCAACAGTCACTCAGTGTGTCTGTGCGAACTTCCGTGCCGGGTACGGGATCATACCCGCCCTGGGCCCAGGGATGACACTTAAGGAGACGCTTTATCGAAAGAAAAAGCCCTTTAATACCGCCGTGATTTGAAATGGCCTCAAGGGCGTATTGCGAACATGTCGGATAATAGCGGCAGTGGCTGGCCATCATGGGGCTGATCGCATACTGGTAGAGGCGGATGGGCAAAAGCAGCAGTTTGCGCATTAACCCTTTCCCTTGACGGTTGCTGGCGGGAGTGATTTCGCCGTGGTTGCAGCGTGCCGGTGTTTGCGGATAAGTCGCAACCAGAGATCGTCCAGCAGTAAGTTCAGGCTGTCGTTATCAATCTCTTTCAGACCCCGGCGTCCCAAAACTACAATATCAACGGCCGGTAGTTCAGCATTAAGCCTGAAGGTCTCACGAACCCGCCGCTTGACGCGATTTCTCTGGACGGCCAGTTTCAGGTTTTTCTTCGAAAATACCAGGCCTATCCGGGCATATCCTGCCGAGTTCGACGTTGCCAGAATCAGGAAATTCCTGTGTGGAACCCTGATCTGGACATCGTCAAAGACTCTGGCGTAATCCCTGGGTGTCAACAATCGTGATGATTTGGGGAATCTCAGAGCCTTCATCGGGCAATCAGAGCGCTATGCTGACAGACGGGCACGCCCCTTGGCGCGGCGACGTGAAATAACTTTGCGACCGTTCGCAGTTGCCATACGTGCACGGAAACCGTGAACTCGCTTACGCTTCAATATGCTGGGTTGGAACGTTCTTTTCATGATTCTGATCTCACAATACGGTTTTAAAACAGGTCGAGTTGGCTGGAAAACGAACAACCAAAACAGGAGCGGCATTCTATTCAATGCAGGGCGGAAATTCAATGGTTAAAACAACTGACCGGCAATGACTTAGCGAGAGGAACATAGTTATATCTTTAGGTTTGTTTAAGTCTTTAAAAGACTACTACTACTGTTATTAGGGGAGGCAATATCTGTGGATATGAACCAAAAAAATAAGCATGTCATGAGGATGTACGTCCGACAACTCTGTTTACAAAGGCGGTTGAGGGCTGTGGATGGCGTGAGTATGAAATGTGGATAATCCGGAGCTATGGGAAAACCGGGTTTTATTCACCTAAGTTTTGCCGGTTTTGCACAGGGCTCAAGTGGTGTCACACACAGCCCTCTGTGGATAACTTTTTTAGTCTGTATTTCGGTACACAACGCTGTAGATAACTCGATAAATAATTGAAAAAAATAGTAAATAATTTCCACAGGCTGTTTATTAATTTTGTTTTTCCCTTTCACTCCGGGTGCACGCGGGTTAGAATTCTGGGTCACGATTTTTAGGCATTGGAGGCAAAACTGTCGTGCCGAACAAACTCTGGCATCAGTGTCTGGAAGTGCTTCGGGATGAGTTCCCCGCGCAGCAGTTCAACACCTGGTTAAGACCCTTACAGTCCGATCAACGGGAAGACCAGCTTATGCTGTTTGCCCCGAACCGGTTCGTTATGGACTGGGTCAATGAAAAGTACTTGCGGCGGATCGAAGAAGTGCTTAAAGATCTTGAAGGTGGTCAGGCGCCGAAAGTGGGAATGAAAGTTGGTTCTGCGCCTCGCAGTTCTGAGCTGGTGCTGCGTTCGGAAACGGCGGTTAATGGCAGGACAGCGGAGCAGGAGGTTGTCAGCAGCACGGTTACCGAGGAAGAGAAAGGCGTTGCCGAAACGATGGTGGTTTCCGCTGCGAGAGCCCGCAATAATGCCCGGCCTTCGGTGCAGGTCGAAGGTGATATCAAACATCAGAGTTTTCTCAATGAAGGGTTCACCTTCGATACCTTTGTCGAGGGCAAGTCGAACCAGCTTGCCCGTGCCGCTTCGATGCAGGTAGCGGAAAATCCGGGTGGCGCCTATAACCCTCTGTTTCTTTACGGAGGGGTCGGTCTGGGTAAAACCCACCTGATGCACGCCATTGGTAATGAGATTGTGAGTCGTAACCCCCGCGCCAAGGTAGCTTATCTCCGATCAGAACGGTTTGTGGCGGATATGGTAAAGGCCCTGCAACTGAACGCGATCAACGAGTTCAAGCGTTATTACCGGTCTGTCGATGCTCTGCTGATTGACGACATTCAGTTCTTTGCCCGCAAGGAGCGTTCCCAGGAGGAATTTTTCCATACCTTCAACGCTTTGCTGGAAGGGGGACAACAGGTCATTGTTACCTGCGATCGGTTCCCGAAAGAAATCGTAGATATGGAAGAGCGGCTGAAATCCCGGTTTGGCTGGGGATTGACGGTGATGGTAGAGCCGCCGGAGCTTGAAACCCGGGTCGCTATCCTGATGAAAAAAGCCGAGCAGGTGAACGTCAAGCTCAGCAGTGAGGCCGCTTTTTTTATTGCCCAGAAAATCCGTTCAAACGTCCGGGAATTAGAGGGGGCGCTTCGTCTGGTGATAGCGAATGCTCACTTCACCGGCTCCGAAATTACCCCGCCGTTTATCCGTGAGAGCCTTAAAGATCTTCTGGCGCTGCACGAAAAACAGGTCAGTATTGACAATATCCAGCGCACGGTGGCGGAGTATTACAAGATCAAGGTGTCGGACCTGTTGTCCAAGCGGCGGACCCGAGCGGTAACCCGGCCACGGCAGGTAGCAATGTCACTGGCGAAAGAATTGACCAACCACAGTCTGCCCGAGATCGGCGATGCCTTTGGCGGTCGTGATCACACCACGGTGTTGCATGCCTGCAAGAAAATCATTGAGCTCAAGGAAACAGACCCGGGTATCCGGGAGGATTATCAGAACTTTATGCGGCTGCTGACAACCTGAAACAACGGATCAGGTTGTGGATGGGTAGCTGATCACATCCACTATCCAATAGAAGAATGCTGAGAGCCATGAAACTGACGATCAGTCGTGAAGCGCTGCTCACACCGCTGCAATCCATCGCCGGGGTAGTTGAGCGTAAACAGACCATGCCGGTGCTTTCCAATGTGCTGCTTGTGGCCGAAGACAACACCCTGACACTGACCGGTACCAACATGGAGGTGGAGCTGGTTGGCCGGGTAAGTCCGGTACATGTCGATCAGCCCGGTCGTATCACGGTGCCGGCGCGGAAGCTGTCCGATATTTGCCGGGCCCTGGGGGAAGAAGCGCCCATTGAGCTGGCGCTGGAGGGGGATCGCCTTCACCTGCGGTGTGGTGCCAGCCATTTCACCCTGTCGACTTTACCGGCCGAGCATTTTCCCAATGTGGAAGATGAAGATGAAAGTTTCCGGCTTGAACTTCCCCAGAAAGAACTGGGCCGGATGCTGGATGCGACGGCGTTTGCCATGGCCCAGCAGGACGTCCGTTATTACCTTAACGGGCTTCTTCTGGAAGTGGACAAAGACCATGTGCGCACGGTAGCCACTGACGGCCACCGGCTGGCCATGGCCCATGTGGATCTGGATACTGGTTGCCCGGACCCGCGCCAGGTAATCGTGCCCCGCAAAGGCGTATTGGAGCTGGCCCGCTTGCTGGACGATGTGGAAACGCCCGTTACCCTGGTGATCGGTGATAACCATCTGCGGGCGACGGTGGGAGCGTATACGTTTACGTCGAAGTTGATTGAAGGCAAGTTCCCGGACTACAACCGGGTTATTCCCCGTGGTGGCGACAAGGTAGTGCTTGCCGACCGGATGACACTCAAAAACACGCTTCAGCGTGCAGGTATTTTGTCCCACGAAAATATCAGGGGTGTCCGGCTGAACCTTTCGCCCAATGAACTGGGAGTATTCGCTAACAACCCTGATCAGGAACAGGCGGAAGATGCGTTGCCGGTGGAATACCAGGGCGAATCACTGCAGATTGGTTTTAATGTGGGTTATCTGGTGGACGTGATGAACGCGCTGGCGGACGATCAGGTAAAACTCACCCTGGCCAACCCCAATAGCAGCGCGTTGATAGAATCGGAGAAGGATGATCGCTGTCTGTATGTCGTGATGCCGATGCGGCTCTAGCGCAACGGGGAAGTTGAGGTGTGGCAAGAGATGACAGTGTTATCGATCGGGAATAACAGGAGCAGGATAATGGGAAGGGTGGTCAGTAGTCTGAAAGGTGCACTGAGAATTGGTCAGACGGTATCGGTACTCGGCCGCACCGGCGTTAACTGGGTGCGTGGTGAAAGGCCACCTACACCACGGCTGTTGCGACAGACCTTCGAGTCCCTGGGGGCGACCTACATTAAACTGGGCCAGTTTATTGCGAGTTCGCCGACCTTTTTTCCGAAAGCCTACGTTGAGGAGTTCCAGTATTGCCTGGATCGGACACCCAGCCTGCCTTACAGTGTGATTCGCAAAATCATCCGGGATGAACTGGGACAGCCGATCGACCAGGTCTTCGCAGAGATTGATCCGGTGCCGCTGGCGTCAGCGTCGATTGCTCAGGTTCATCCAGCCAAACTGTTGACCGGTGAAGAGGTGGTGATCAAAGTCCAGAAACCGGGCGTGGAAAACATTCTGCTGACGGATCTCAACTTTCTTTATTTGTCGGCCGGGATTGTCGAGACGCTGGCTCCGAAACTGTCCTGGACATCCATGTCCGGGATAGTGGAAGAGATTCAGCGGACCATGATGGAAGAATGCGATTTCATCAAGGAAGCCAACAATCTAAGGGTGTTCCGGGAATTTCTGAATAATACCCATAACGAGGACGCCACGGTTCCGCTGGTTTATGAAATAGCCAGTACTCGGCGCATCCTGACCATGGAGCGATTCCACGGCGTGCCGCTGACCGACCTTGAGAGTATTCGGGGTTACGCCCGTGACCCGGAACGCACCTTGATTACTGCCATGAACACCTGGTTTTCGAGCCTGACCCAGTGCGAGTTCTTCCATGCTGACGTACACGCGGGTAATCTGATGGTTCTTGAAGACGGTCGGGTCGGCTTTATTGATTTCGGTATTGTCGGTCGTATCAAACCGGATACCTGGCAGGCGGTCAGCGATTTTATTTCCTCGGTGATGGTGGGTAATTTCGAGGGCATGGCGGACGCCATGATTCGCATCGGCATTACGGACCAACGCGTGGTTGTCAGCGAGTTGGCAGGGGATCTCCGCAAACTTTATCAGCAGATGGACAGGATGGTCCCCGATGACGTGCCCTATTATGCCGAGCAGGCCGACGATGATGTGAATAATATTCTGTTGGATATGGTCAAGGTGGGAGAGGGGCATGGCTTGCATTTTCCCAGAGAGTTTGCCCTATTGCTCAAACAGTTTCTCTACTTCGACCGATACGTCCATATTCTGGCGCCGGAAATGGACGTGTTTATGGATGAACGACTGAACATGTTGCATTGATTGTCTTCGCCGGAGTGGGTGCGAAATTGGGGCAGCGGTGCCGAAGGGCTCGCTGCCTTTTTCATTTCTGGCCTGGCGGCTGGCGGTTTTCGGAATATGGCCGACAATTTTCAGAGAGCTATTTTTAAGTCCTATGGCGCTGGTTAAGCTGCAAACCGAATATTTCCGGAATCTTCAGAGCTCGCCGGTCAGTTTCCTTCCGTCCATCAATTTGCTCTACGGCGAAAATGGTAGCGGGAAGACCAGTATTCTCGAGTCGATTGGCTACCTGGGACTCGGGCGCTCGTTTCGGGTGAATCGACATCAGGCGGTAGTTAGTCATGGCGAGCAGAAGCTCACCGTTTTCGGGGGGCTTGATCGCGGTCACGAAGATCATGATGCACCGGAAGAGGTTGATGGAACGATCAGACATCGGCTGGGGATCTCAAGGAACGTTAGCGAAAAAGAAACCAGGCTCCGGCTTGATGGTGAGCCGGTCAGGAGCATGTCTGCACTTGCCAAATACTTACCGGTATCGGTGATTGACCCGGGTGTCTTTGACATTGTGGCCGGGGGGCCCGGGAAACGTCGGCAGTTTCTTGACTGGCTGGTGTTCCACGTGGAACCTTTCTTTGGATCGTCCTGGCAGCAGTGCCAGAGAGTCACGTCGCAGCGGAATCAGATCCTCAGAAATGGTAGACTGGACGAAGCTTTAATGAAGGTCTGGGATGCGCAGTATCAGGAGCTTGCAGAATCGATCACTCAGGCGAGATACAAAACCTTTAGCCGGTTCTCCGACGCCTTTTTTCATCTTGTAGGGGAGATCAGCGCACCCTGGGTCGATGGTTTGAAAGTCGATTTTTATCCCGGTTGGGATCAAAAAGTTGCGTTACTTGAGGTTTTGCGGTCTCACCGGGATCAGGAGCTGAAAATGGGCCATACACTGTATGGCCCTAACAGGGCAGATATTCGGCTCAGATTTCAGGGCAGGCCCGTGGCCGAAACGTTTTCTCGGGGACAGCAGAAGACTCTGGTGATACTGATGAAGATCGCCCAGGGGATGGTGCTTTCGGACCTGAAAAAGCAGGTTACTTTTCTGCTCGATGATATCAATGCGGAACTGGATATCAGCCATCGGGCGATGCTGGCACAGAAGCTGAATGAATTGCGGTGTCAGGTGTTTATGACATCGATTGAGGCGCCAAGGCCAGAACAATTATGGCAACAACCGTTGCCCCAATACAGAATGTTCCACGTGGAACATGGAAGAATGACGGAAGCATAAAACCCGGATACTCGAGCCTTTTAGCCGGGACATCACCTCAGGAGTTTCTGAATGAGCGAATCGAACTATAATTCCTCCAGCATCAAGGTTCTTAAAGGCCTGGATGCCGTACGCAAAAGGCCGGGCATGTATATCGGGGATACCGACGATGGCACCGGTCTGCATCATATGGTGTTCGAGGTGGTCGACAACTCAATCGACGAGGCGCTCGCTGGCCACTGTTCCGAGATCGGCATTGTGATTCATCCCGATGAATCAATCACCGTTCGGGACAACGGTCGTGGTATTCCGGTTGATATCCACCAGGAAGAGGGTATATCCGCCGCCGAAGTGATCATGACGGTGCTCCACGCAGGCGGCAAGTTTGATGACAACAGCTACAAGGTTTCCGGCGGACTACACGGTGTGGGCGTATCCGTGGTCAATGCCCTCTCCTCCACACTTGTTCTGACTATCCGCCGCGACGGAAAGGTCTACGAGCAAACCTATACGGAGGGTGTTCCCAAAGGCCCGCTCAGCGTCGTCGGTGATACCGATGCGAGCGGCACAAAAATCCATTTCAGGCCATCGCCACTGACGTTTACCAACATTGAGTTTCACTGGGACCTGCTCGCGAAGCGACTCCGGGAACTGGCTTTTCTGAACAGTGGGGTTCGCATCCGTCTGCAGGATGAACGCTCTGGTAAAGAGGAAATCTTTGAATATGAAGGCGGCCTGCGTGCCTTTGTTGAGCATCTGAACACCAATAAGACGCCGATTAACCGGGTCTTCCATTTCATAAAGGAACGGGAGGATGGAACGGTGGTGGAGGTTGCGATGCAATGGAACGACGCCTTCTCCGAACATCTTTACTGCTTTACCAACAATATTCCGCAAAAAGATGGCGGCACGCACCTGGCCGGATTCCGCGCTGCGCTGACCCGTTCGCTGAACAACTACATCGAGCATGAGGGGCTGGGGAAAAAAGCGAAGGTATCGACGTCCGGTGACGATGCCCGTGAGGGACTTACAGCCATTGTCAGCGTGAAGGTGCCTGACCCAAAGTTTTCCTCACAAACCAAAGACAAGCTGGTGTCCTCGGAGGTGAAAACTGCGGTTGAACAGGAAATGTATCAGGCGTTTGCCGACTTTCTACAGGAGCAACCCAACGAAGCCAAGCTGATCGTGAACAAGATGATCGAGGCGGCTCGCGCCCGTGAAGCAGCCCGTAAAGCACGGGACATGACCCGTCGCAAAGGCGCGCTGGATATTGCCGGATTGCCCGGCAAACTGGCCGACTGCCAGGAGAAAGACCCCGCGCTTTCCGAACTGTTCATTGTGGAGGGTGACTCTGCGGGTGGCAGTGCCAAGCAGGGTCGCGATCGCAAAACCCAGGCAATCCTTCCGCTCAAGGGCAAAATCCTGAACGTGGAAAAAGCACGATTTGACAAGATGTTGTCTTCTGTGGAGGTGGGTACTCTGATTACCGCCCTGGGAACCGGCATTGGCCGGGAGGAGTTCGATCCTGAAAAACTCCGTTATCACTCCCTGATCATCATGACGGACGCCGACGTGGATGGCTCGCACATCCGCACCCTGCTCCTGACGTTCCTGTTCCGGCAGATGCGAGAGCTAATTGAACGTGGTCATGTGTTTATCGCCATGCCGCCGCTTTACAAGGTCAAGCGTGGTAAACAGGAGCAGTACCTGAAGGATGAAAAAGCCAAGGAGGCTTACCTCACCCAGACGGCGCTCGAGGGCGCGCAGCTTTACGTAAACCAGGATGCCCCCGCCATCAAGGATTCGGCCCTGGAAACCATGGTGAAGGATTATCAGGCGGTGATGAATATGATCGCACGCCTCTCCCGGGCCTATCCGGCCAAGGTTCTGGAACAGATGCTTCAGAATGTCACTCTCAGTTCGGGCGATCTGAAAACGGAAGAAATCGTTGCCCGCTGGGTGGCCCGCCTTGGTGACGGTCTGCAGCTGGACACCCGTACTGGTACCAAGTACACCTTCTCCGTCACCAAGGATGCAGAACGTCATATCTATCTGCCAAAAGTGACCATCTACGTTCACGGTATTGCCTATGACCATGTATTCAGTCACGAGTTTTTTGAATCGTCATCCTACGCAGCCATTGCCCGGCTGGGGGAAACACTCGACGGGCTGGTTGAGAATGGGGCCTACATCCAGCGCGGCGAGCGCAAGCAGGCCATACTGTCTTTTGAGGGGGCACTGGACTGGCTGATGAAAGAAGCTCAGCGCGGCCTCAGCATCCAGCGCTACAAGGGACTGGGTGAGATGAATCCGGAGCAACTGTGGGAAACGACCATGGATCCGGAAAGCCGCCGGATGATGAAGGTGACCATCGAGGATGCCATTGCCGCGGATCAGATTTTTACGACGCTGATGGGTGACGACGTGGAACCGCGCCGACTCTTCATCCAGAGCAATGCGCTGGAAGTGACCAACCTGGACGTGTAACCAGAGCCCCCGATCCTGTGTTCAGGATCGGGGGGTCGAATCGGACGATTCCTTTTCATGCTTTTCCGCCAGGTGCGGTGCCATGACTTCTTCCAGGGTGTAGCCGGTCAGGCGCCGAATGGAACGCCAGAGGTAGTAGAAAATGGCAATCATCATGATCATGGATGGAATGGCGATCATCGGATAGCTGACCAGAGTCATCTGCCCCAGCTCTTCGTTGAACGCCTGGGTGCCAGATGGACTGGTAACAATCCACTTGGCCAGAATGTAATTCATGATCGAAGAGAACAGAAACGTCAGGCTGAAAAAATAACTGGCCTTCTGAAGTTTGCCACTGAACTCAGTTTCGCTGTTATTTTTCCTGAGAACCGCCTGAATTTTCTCGACGTCCAGCACGGTCGGGTTATAAAGCAGCGTTTTTACCAGCGGGTATCTGGTGCGCGTGGATATCAACACGGCGATGCCAATGATTGCGGGAATGGCGGCCTCTTTTACCGCCAACCACTGGGCGTTCAGTTCCAGCAGGCCGATGCCTCCGGTCAGGCCCACACTGATCAGACCAAGCACGGCGATGAAATTCTTCTTGCCATAGCGAACCAGTTCAAACAGACCCCAACCCAGCGGGAAAGCCAGACCAACCACCAGGGCCATGACACTGCCCAGATACTCATCGCCGGACAGTTTCATCAGGATCACCGAGGGAATCACGATGCTGACGAGCAGGTCGATCCAGGGCCTCGGCTTGTGAGTGGGCTTTTGTGGATGGGTATTGGAGTCGGAGGTCATAAAACGGCCTGATTGGGATGTGATATGGCAGTATACGACGTTTTGAAAATTCTTCGAAAGGAAAGCCACCAACTTGCAGGTATAAAAAAACCGGCCGGGAAGACCCGGCCGGTTTACTCTTCTGACAGACTACCAAAAGCTGTCAAAACGAGGGCAGTTTAACCAAGCTCTTTCAGCGCATTTTCAACAATGGCCAGACCTTCTTCCAGAATTTCGTCTTCAATAGTGACGGGCATCAGGAAGCGAATGGTGTTGCCGTACATCCCGCAGCTGAGCAGGATCAGACCGTGCTCTTTGCAGTATTTGGTGACGGCACCGGCAAAGTCAGCACGCGGTTCCTTGCTGGTTTTATCCGTTACCAGCTCGATTGCAGCCATAGGTCCCAGATTGCGGACATTGTCTACATGAGGGAACTGCTCCTGCCAGTGCTGGAAACGCTGGTTGAGCTTCTCGCCCAGGCGCTGGCCTTTGCCAAGAATGTCTTCGGTTTCAAAGATTTCCATTACCGCAAGTGCTGCCGCGCAGGCGGTCGGACTACCGGTGTAGGTGCCGCCCAGGGAATTGGGGCCTGACGCGTCCATAACCTTGTCCGTGCCGACAATAGCAGAAATCGGCATACCGTCGGCCATGCTCTTGGCCATGGTCATCATGTCCGGCTCTACGCCACTGTGCTCGATGGCAAACATCTTGCCAGTACGGCCAAAGCCGCTCTGGACTTCGTCACAGATCATGATGATGCCGTGTTCGTCACAGATCTCGCGGATCTTCTTCAGGAAGCTGGCTGGTGCGGCGTAGAAACCGCCCTCGCCCAGTACCGGCTCAATGATGATCGCTGCCGTTTCATTGGCAGGTGAGTCCGCCTTCATGGCCATTTTCAGGCCGCGAATGGCTTCGTCTTCGTCCACGCCGTGGTACGGCACCGGATAGGGTGCACGGAATACAGTGCCGGGCATGGGGCCGAAATCGGTCTGGTAGGGGGCGGCTTTGCCGTTCATGGCCATGGTGTAGAAGGTACGGCCATGATACCCGCCATCAAAACAGATCACGTTCGGGCGCTTGGTGGCGGCGCGGGCGATTTTCACCGCGTTTTCCAGGGCCTCTGCACCGCTGTTGGCCAACATTACCTTGGCATGGCCCCTTACCGGCACAATGCCGCTCAGTTTTTCGGCCACGCGAACATAGCCTTCATAGGGCATTACGGTCTGGCAGGTATGCATTACCTTATCGAGCTGAGCCTTGACTGCTTCAACTACTTTCGGGTGGCGATGGCCGATGTTCAGTACGCCGATACCACCGGCAAAGTCGATCATCCGCTTGCCGTCAGCATCCCACAGCTCAGCATTGGTTGCATGGTCCGCAAACTGCTCGTTCGGACTGGCAGCACCGGCCGCAACATAGCGTTCTTTGAGTGCCTGCAATTCTTTGTTCGTCACTTTGCCTTCTCCTCGATCCAATTTAGACAACCCATTATACAGCAATTGCGGCCGCTTTTCAGGGCGCTGCTTCTGATTGCCTCAGACATTGGTCCCGAGTCCGGTGTCCGCGGAAGTCGGGTTTTCCCGGAACTGAAGCTGCGCCAATCTGCGGTAAAGCGCATTTTTTTCGACCAGCTCTTCGTGATGGCCAATGGCCTGCACCCTGCCATCGTCCAGCACAATGATACGGTTGGCATGGCGCACCGTAGCTAGCCGATGGGCGATAACCAGCGTGGTGCGATCCGACATCAGCCCGGGCATCGCCTGCTGGATGAGATGTTCACTCTCGGCATCGAGCGCACTTGTTGCTTCATCCAGTAACAGTATAGGCGCATCCGCCAGCAGTGCGCGCGCAATGGCCAGCCTTTGTTTCTGGCCGCCGGACAGTCCGATACCGCCATCCCCGAGGCGGGTGTCATAGGCTTGGGGAAACCCCTGAATAAAATCATGAGCATGGGCAATGCGGGCTGCCTCAATCATGCTTTCACGGGAAGCATCAGGCCTGGCATAGCGGATATTGTCGGCAATGGTGCCGTGAAAAAGCGCGGGATTCTGGGGAACCAGTGCAAAACACTGTCTCAGTTCCTGCAATGACAGCTGACGGGTATCGACGCCATCCAGCAGGATTCGCCCGGTGTCCGGATCGTAAAAGCGCAGCAAGAGATCGAAAAGGGTCGATTTACCCGCACCTGATGGCCCGACCAGCGCGATGGTTTCTCCGGCCCTGATGGCCACAGAGACATCGTCAATCACTTGTTCGTCGGGTCTCGAGAGGTAGTGAAAACCGAGCCCTTCGATCGTCAGCTCGCCTCTGATCGGGTGACTCAGGTGCTGAATCCCCTCTGGTACAGGCGGCAGTTCATTTTCGGTTTGCAACAACTCAAAGATTCGCGCCGCGGCGCCGGCAGCACGTTGCAGCTCACCAATCACCTCGCTGATGGCCCCGGCGGCGAGCCCTACCAGCAGGCTGTAGAACACAAAGGCGGCCAGCTCGCCGGGGCTGGTCTGGCCGGAAATCACGTCCAGACCGCCAATCCAGAGCACAATTCCGACCGCCCCCATCACCAGAGAAATCGCAGTGGTGGTCAGCCACGCCCGCTGGCGTATCCGGGTGCGGGCCACATCGAAGGCATTTTCGACTACCCGACTGAAAAACGCCCGGTCATGGGGCTGATGGTTGAACGCCTGAACAGTTTTGATCTGCGTCAGGCTTTCACCCACGTAACTGCCCACTTCAGCTACGCGGTCCTGACTCAGACGCGACAGGCTGCGTACCCGCCGCCCATAGATCAGAATGGGAACGATCACCAGCGGAAAACCGAGCAGGATGATACTGGCCAGTTTGGCGTTGGTGACGAACAGCAGTACCAGCCCGCCGATCAGCATCAGACTGTTACGCAGGGCAATGGAAACGGTGGAACCGATGACCGATTGCAGCACGGTAGTGTCTGCCGTAAACCGGGACTGGATCTCCAGGCTGCGGTTCTGTTCGTAAAAGCCCGGGTGCAGGTCAATAAGGTGGTTGAACACCTGTTTGCGGATGTCTGCCACCACCCGTTCACCAATCCAGCTGACCAGGTAAAAACGGGCGAAAGAGCCAAAAGCCAGAGCAACGACCAGAATAAAGAAAATGCCGATTGACTGGGACAGCATGGCCGGCGACTGGGTTGCCAACCCTTTATCAACCAGAATACGCAGGCCCTGACCCAGGCCAAGAGTGACACCCGCGGTGAATACCAGCGCCGCTAGCGCGCCGGCCACCGCCTTCTTGTAGGGGCTGATAAAGGTTCGCGCCAGCTTGAGTGCGCGTTTATGGGTGGGTTTGATGGCCGACTCCTTGGAAACGGAATATTGATTGCGTATGAGCCAATGTCTGCGGGGCGCCGTAAGGCTGTACCATAGCACCGCAACACTATACGCCTGTAATACCCCATCCGACTGATTCGAATAGCCGAAGGATATTTTCTACGTGCGAGCTTACGCCGATAACGATTACCCCGATAACCACAAGCCGGACTGGCGGATTATCTCCGGCCTCTGGCCCTATCTCGCCGAATTCCGTGGCCGGGTGGTTCTGGCGTTATCGCTGCTGGTATTCGCCAAGCTGGCCACCGTCGCAACACCAGTTGCTTTGAAATACATCGTGGATTATCTCGATCAGAACCGGGAGGGTGATCTGCTGCTGTGGATACCGGTGATGCTTGTGGTCGCCTATGGCCTGCTGCGCTTCGCCAGCACTCTGTTCAGCGAACTGCGGGATGCCGTCTTTGCCAGGGTCGCAGAACGCGCCATGCGACGGGTGTCGCTGCGGGTATTCATGCATCTGCATAACCGGGAACTGGCCTTTCACCTGGACCGGAAAACCGGCGGCCTGGCCCGGGATATTGAGCGGGGAACCAACGGTATCAGTTTCCTGCTGCGATTCACCCTGTTCAACATTGTCCCCACCCTGCTGGAAATTGCCCTGGTTGCCGGCATTCTGTTTGTGGCATTCGACGTCGGTTATGTACTGGCCATTCTGATGGCGGTAGTGGTGTATATCGTGTTCTCGGTCAAGGTCACGGAGTGGCGAACAAAATTTGTGCGGGAAGCCAATTCCCGTGATAACCAGTCCAATTCCCGGGCAATAGACAGCCTGCTGAACTATGAAACCGTAAAGTATTTCAATAACGAGGACTTTGAAGCGCGCCAGTACGATGAAAATCTCGATGACTGGGAACAGGCCCGCCTGAAGAACCGGCTGTCACTGGCCGCGCTAAACTCGGGGCAGGCGCTGATCATCGGATTGGCGATGATCAGCATCATGGCCATGGCCGTGCAGCAGGTGGCCGCCGGCGACATTACCCTGGGCGATTTCACCATGATTAACGCTTATCTGCTGCAACTGTTCATTCCCCTGGGGGCGCTGGGTTTTGTCTACCGGGAGATTCGCCAGGCGCTGGTGAACGTGGAGCGGCTGTTCGGTTTGCTCGGCGACAGGCCGGCAATTGAAGATGCGCCGGAGGCCCGACCGCTCGAGGTAAAAACCGGCGCGGTCCGTTTTGCGCATGTCCACTTTGCCTACCGTCGGGACCGTACCATCCTGCGGGATGTCGATTTTTCCATACCGGCCGGGCACACCGTGGCGGTCGTTGGTGCCAGTGGAGCGGGCAAATCCACTCTGGCGCGGCTGCTGTTCCGGTTTTTTGATGTGGATCAGGGAAGCATTACCGTTGACGGCCAGGACATCCGCAACGTGACCCAGGCCAGTCTGAGGGCGGCCATCGGGGTCGTTCCCCAGGACACGGTGCTGTTTAATGACACGCTATACAGCAACCTGGCTTACGGTCGCCCGGAGGCCTGTGAAGAGGACGTTTACCGGGCCGCCAGAATGGCCCATCTCGAGGACTTTATACTGAGCCTGCCGGACGGCTATCAGACCCAGGTCGGGGAGCGCGGGTTAAAATTGTCCGGTGGAGAGAAGCAGCGCGTGGCTATTGCCAGGGTGATTCTGAAAAATCCGCCGATTCTGATACTGGATGAGGCCACCTCGTCACTGGATTCGCTGTCAGAGCAGTCGATTCTGGACGCTCTGGAAGAAGTCAGCTCGCAGCGCACGTCATTGGTCATTGCCCACCGGCTGTCTACCACCCGGGACGCGGATACCATCCTGGTGATGGACGAGGGCCGAATTGTCGAGAGTGGACACCACGATGAGCTGCTGGCGCAACAGGGACATTACGCCCGCCTGTGGGAACAGCAGCACCGCAGTGAAGAAGACGATACCAGCTGACGGCTCAGCGAGAGACACCCACTGTGGACGTCAGAGCGGCACTTTCATGGTCTCGGATCCGGAATCCGCAGGCATGCCGATCATCTCATCAGTGCCAGTGGGTGGAATCACCTCAAAGTTGCCCACCTGATACCCATGGAAATGCTCCCGGGTCGCCGCTGCGCCGGTGAACATCACCGGTTGGTCCTTGGCATTTGTCAGTACATAGCCCTGACCTTCAATATAGAATCGGGCCATGTAATAGCGCCCCTCCATGGAAACAATCTCCACTAAAGAAATCGGGTCTTTTTTATGGGCTTTCAGTTCGCCGTTGCTCATGTGCATGGGAAGTCTCTCTTTATATAAATAACGTAAAAGATTTACGGACAGTTAGTGAGAACAGGTCAATAAACAGGCAGACATGAACAGAATCGATTTGGTAAAGCAGGCGATTGCCGAGCAGCTTGACAACCCTTACAACCTGCTGGCACTGAGGCTGATGTTTCCGCCGGACCGGGTGGTGGTCAGAATCGATAAGGAAATTGCCGACTTATACACCTACCCTGAGAGACTGGAAGCCAGTTACAGTGACGAATGGCGCGCCATTGCCACCCGTGCCATCTATATTAACGCTTTTGCGGATCATTTTCGGACCGATGAGGAAAATCTGGAGCAATATGTCGGTTATTTGCGTCGCGACGCTATCCCCCGAACCATTCACAATCACATAGAGCTGTTTCGCAGGCTCGGAGAAGTGATTCAGATCCGTCGGTCCGATAATACCCTTGCCTTCCCGGATCCGGCGAGGCGGGCGCTCATGAAGATCATCTGGCCGGAAGGCTGATTGACTGCTCCGGTCAGACCAGGTGACGGCCGCCGTCCAGAGGCATTGAGCGCCCGGTGATATACGGATTGTCCAGCAGAAACTGCAGCGTCTGAACGGCCACCGCCACGCCCGGCTCTATGCCCAGGAGGGATTTCTTGAGGGTTTTTTCGCGATAGGCCTCGCTGTCACCCTCGTTAAACATGATCAGTGAAGGCGCCAGACTGTTCACTTTGACCCGAGGTGCCAACAGCCGGGCGAAAGATAAAGTAAGGTTTTCCAGAGCCGCCTTGCTGGCCGCGTAGGCGATGTGTTTGGCGCTGCCTTTTTCCACAACATAATCTGTCATGTGCACGATGTCAGCGGCTGAATCGCTCTTCTCCAGCAGTTCCCGACAGGCCAGGTTGATGCGGTAGGGCGTCATGGCGTGCACCTGCATCATCGCCGCCATTACCTCGGAGGGATCAGTGTCCGCGCTTTCGGGCATCCAGTCAGAGGCGTTATGGATGATGGCGCGCAGCGATGAAGTGCGGTCTTTCAGCAGCCCGAGAAACTTATCAATGCCCTCGTTGCTCGCAAAATCCGCGTGAATACAGGTCGCCCCGGCTTTCTGCAGAGCATCCACCGCCGGGCGATAGGTACGATAGGTCGCAATCACCGGCTGGCCCCGTTCCAGGCAGTGATGGGCGAACGCAAGCCCGATGCGCTGGCCGGCACCGGTAATCAGGATCGGTGAGGTCATTGGAGTCTCCTTTAAAGTTCTGTCCCAGTACGCTGGTGACCGGTTTGTGGGTCAGTGTCCTTGCTCCTGATGCGGTTGTTTTTGGACCCGGGTTAGCAAATAGAACTCCTTCAGTGAGTTCGAAGCTGGCTTGAATGGCGCACTCCGAGCCCCTTATTCAAAAGGCCAGCCACGAAAGTAAGCGCTTACTTTCATCCTGCTTTGAATCTCCTGGCCATTTGGCGGATGCTTCAATAAGGCAATGACTGAAATTGTTTGGGGAAATTTTAGCGGGGTATGATAAACGCTAGACCCGGGGGGATTTTGAACCCGGGCGTGTGCTGGTCTGACGGATTGAAATAGAAAAACCGGGAAAGGAATGGTCGGCGTGGCAGGATTCGAACCTGCGACCCCTTCGTCCCGAACGAAGTGCGCTACCAAGCTGCGCCACACGCCGATCAACGGCCGGTATTATACGGACAAAACGGGGTTTTTCCAGCCCCGTCCGTCCTTGATTATAGCTGACAATCCAGACTGCCTACGCGGTTGTCGGCAATACCGAGATATCCGCTACGCGCAGAAACAGGCTGCGCAGGCTGTTGAGCATGGCCAGCCGGTTGTTGCGGGTGGCGTCGTCCTCGGCCATTACCATGACTTCCTCAAAAAAGCGATCGACCGGCTCTCGCAGGTTGGCCAGGGAGCTGAGCGCGGCGGCGTAGTCGCCCTTCTCGAACATCGGGATCACAGTCTCGGCCTGCTGGCGGATCTGTTCCGCCAGGGTTTTCTCCGCCGGGTCCTGCAACAGGCTGTCATCAATGGTTTCACCGATGCTGTCGCCGCCCTGTTTGGTCAGGATGTTGGATACCCGTTTGTTGGCCCCTGCCAGGGCCTGGGCTTCCGGTAGCTGGCGGAAGTTTTCCACTGCCCTGACGCGGCGGTCGAAATCCAGCGGCTGGGTCGGGCGGCGGGCGTGTACGGCCAGGTAGACCTCGGCGTTAATGCCCTGCTCCTCGTAGTGGGCGCGGAAGCGTTCCAGCATGTAATCCACCACGGTTGAGGCGGTGTCCTCCTCGGTCAGTACCGCGAAATTTTCCGTCGCCCATTCGCAGCAGGTCTGCAGGTCCAGTGGCAGTTCCCGTTCAATGATGATGCGCAGCACACCCAGAGAGGCCCGGCGCAAAGCGAAGGGGTCACGGGTGCCGGAAGGCGGCTGGTTAATACCGAACAGACCGACGAGAGAATCCAGCCGGTCGGCGATGGCCAGCGTGCAGCCGGTCAGGGTCCGGGGCAGGTCGTCACCGGCGAATCGTGGCATGTACTGCTCGTTCAGGGCGCTGGCCACGTCCGGGTTTTCACCGTCGTTGGCGGCGTAGTACTCGCCCATGATGCCCTGCAGGTCGGTGAATTCCAGCACCATTTCGGTCACCAGGTCGGTCTTGGCCAGCATGGCGGCGCGTTTGGCCAGTACCGGGTCGCTGCCAATGGCGCCTGCGATCTTCTCTGCAAGCGCGGACACTCGCACGGACTTGTCATACAGGCTGCCCAGTTTCTCCTGGAACACGATTGGTTTGAGCCGGTCGATCCGGTCCTCAAGTCGGGTCTTGCGATCGGTCTCGTAGAAGAAAGCCGCATCGGACAGGCGCGGGCGAATGACTTTCTCGTTGCCGGAAATCACCTGGCCGGGGTCTTTGCTTTCCAGGTTGGCCACGGTAATAAACAGAGGAAGCACCTTGCCCTCACTCGATACTACGTGGAAATACTTCTGGTGCTCTTTCATCGAAGAGATCAGGGCCTCGGCTGGAACGTCCAGAAAACGCTCCTCGAAACGCCCCATCAGCGGCACGGGCCATTCGTTCAGGGCAGTTACTTCATCCAGCAGGTCTTCATCAATCACGGCCTGGCCTGCGGCTTCCGTGCGGGCCAGTGCCGTGACGCCCTTGCGGATCTGCTCCCGGCGTTCGGCGAAGTCAGCGATGACATACCCTTCCTGCTTCAGCACGACCTCATAATCACCGGGCGTGGGCACGATCAGGGATTTGGGGCAGTGAAAACGGTGGCCCCGGGTCTTGTTGCCCGGCGTCAGGCCCATAAACGGTGTATCAATAACCTTGTTTCCGAACAGCATGATGGCCCAGTGCACTGGCCGGACGAATTCCGTGCGGTGCGCGCCCCAGCGCATGCGTTTGGGAATCGGCAGCGCCGCCAGTGACTGGTCCACAAGTTCCGGCAGCAGATCGACGGTTGGACGGCCTTTTTCGATGGTGCGGTAAACCACCCAGGCGCCCTTGTCGGTTTCCAGGGTGTCCAGCTGATCCGGTGTTATGCCCAGTGAAGTGGCGAAGCCGGTCAGCGCCCGGGTAGGATTACCGGAATCGTCGAAGGCCGCTTTCACGGCCGGGCCGCGTTTCTCCACCGGCTTGTCCGGCTGAGCGTCCCCCAGCGCACGGACACGGACGGCCAGGCGGCGCGGCGCCGCGAATGCTTCGACTCTCCCGAAGGCTATTCCTGCGTTTTCCAGGCCTTTTTGAATCCCCTGGGTAAACGCATCGGAGAGTGTTTTTAGGGCCTTGGGCGGCAGCTCTTCCGTGCCCAGTTCGACGAGAAAATCCTGTGTTGCCATGGTTATGCGCTTCCTTTTTCCTGCTGGGACTGCTTCGCTTTGCCGCTTTTCTTGCCGTTGGCTTTGTCGTCGGCGGCCTGGCTGGCGGACAGCACCTCTTTGCGAAGCGCGTCCGGCGCCAGCGGGAAGCCGAGCTTGCGACGGCTGTCGAAATAGGCCTGGGCGACGGCGCGGGCGAGGGTGCGCACGCGAAGAATGAAACGCTGACGTTCGGTCACCGAGATGGCATGCCGGGCGTCCAGCAGGTTGAATGTGTGGGAAGCTTTCAATACCTGCTCGTAAGCGGGCAGGGCCAGTCCGGCTTCGATCAGGCGGGCGCTTTCCCGCTCGTGGACATCGAAGCTGTGAAACAGAAATTCAGTGTCGGCGTGCTCAAAGTTGTAAGTGGACATCTCCACTTCCTGCTGGTGGAACACGTCGCCATAGGTAACCACGCCTTCCGGGCCTTCCGTCCACACCAGGTCGTAAACGCTGTCCACGCCCTGCAGGTACATGGCGATGCGCTCCAGTCCGTAGGTCAGCTCGCCGGTGACCGGGAAGCATTCCAGCCCGCCCACCTGCTGGAAGTAGGTAAACTGGGTGACTTCCATGCCGTTCAGCCAGATTTCCCAGCCCAGCCCCCAGGCGCCCAGCGTCGGCGATTCCCAGTTGTCTTCCACAAAACGGATATCGTGAACCAGCGGGTCCAGTCCCAGGGCTTTCAGGGAATCCAGGTACAGCTCCTGAATGTCGTTCGGCGACGGTTTAAGCACGACCTGAAACTGGTAGTAGTGCTGCAGACGGTTGGGGTTTTCCCCGTAACGGCCGTCGGTCGGTCGGCGACTGGGCTGAACGTAGGCGGCGTTCCAGGTTTCCGGGCCGATGGAGCGCAAAAAGGTGGCCGGGTGAAAGGTGCCCGCCCCGACTTCCATATCCAGTGGCTGAAGAATCACGCAGCCGTGCTGCGCCCAGAAATTCTGCAAGGCCAGGATCAGGCCCTGGAAGGTCTTGATATCTGGCCCGTTATTGGATTGTGCTTTGTCTGTCACGACGATTGCCTGCTGGTCAGTCTGGGTGTGGCGCCGGGGATTGTCATCGGGGCGCGCTGAAAAATGGGGCATTATACGCCTGCGAACCGCGTATTTCTAAGTGAGGTTCACAGTGAAGATTTCAATCAGAAAAAGGTCAGCCCGACCTGGAAGAGTTTTTCCACATCCCGTATCCGGGTTTTGTCCACCAGGAACAGCACCACATGGTCGTCGGGCTGGATGCGCAGGTGGTCGTGGGCGATCAGCACCTCGTTGTGTCTCACAATGGCGCCGATGGTGGTGCCATGGGGCAGAGTGATCTCGTCGAGCCGTTTGCCCACCACCTTGGAGGATCGGTGATCTCCGTGAGCGATGGCTTCGATAGCTTCTGCTGCGCCTCTGCGCAGTGAGTGAACGTTTACTACGTCACCCCGGCGAACGTGGGTCAGCAGGCTGCCAATGGTGGTTTGCTGGGGCGATATGGCGACATCGATGTCGCCGCCCTGAATCAGGTCTACATAATCCGGGTTATTGATCAGGGTCAGAACTTTACGGGCGCCCAGGCGCTTGGCCAGCAGCGAGGCCATGATATTGGCTTCGTCATCGTTGGTCACGGCACAGAACACATCGGTGTTCTCGATGTTTTCCTCCAGCAGGATGTCTTTATTGGCGGCATCCCCCTCCAACACCACGGTTTTGCGAAGGTTCTCGGACAGCATCACGCAGCGCTCGTGGTCCCGTTCCAGCAGTTTCACCTGATAGCGGGATTCAAGGGTGCTGGCCAGACGCTGGCCGATATTGCCGCCGCCGCAGATAAAGATTTTCTTGTAGGGCTTTTCCAGAGGCTGGAGTTCGCTCATCACCGACCGTATGTGGTCGGTGCCGGCAATGAAGAAGACTTCGTCACCATCCTCGATCACCGTGCTGCCCTGGGGCATGATCGGCCGGTCCTTGCGGAAAATGGCGGCGACCCGGGTATCAATGCGTGGCATGTGGGCGCGCAGGTAAGACAGTTCGTGGCCCACCAGTGGCCCGCCCTGGGTCGCGCGAATGGCGACCAGTCGTACAAGGCCCTTGGAGAATTCCAATACTTGCAGGGCACCCGGATATTCGATGAGCCGGGTAATGTGCTTGGTGACCAGGTGCTCGGGGCTGATCAGTACATCCACCGGAAAGCCGTGCTCACCGAAGAGTTCCTTGCGGGCGAGGTAGGCGTTGGCGCGCACACGGCTGATCTTGGTCGGTGTTTTGAACATCACGCTGGCGATCTGGCAGGCCACCATGTTGACCTCGTCGCTGCTGGTAACGGCGATCAGCATGTCGGCGTCTTCGGCCCCGGCCTGGCGCAGGATTGTGGGATAGGAGCCGCGACCCTGAACCGTGCGGATGTCCAGTCGGTCCTGAAGTTCCCGCAGCCGCGTGCCGTTGCTGTCCACGACGGTGATGTCGTTGGCTTCGTTGGCCAGGTTTTCGGCCAGGGTGCCTCCGACCTGACCGGCACCGAGAATCAGAATTTTCATAGTTCAAGTTTCTCTATCACAGCGTAAAAAAAGCCGTCGTGGCCCTGTGGAACCGGCAGCATCTGCCGCCCTGCCCCGGTGCCGCGACCCCATTGCACGTCCGGTTCCAGCAGTTCGGCGTCGCTCGTTTGTTTGAGGAATCTGCCGATTATACGGTTATTCTCCTGCGGGAACACGGAGCAGGTTGCGTAGACCAGTCTGCCCCCGGGTTTGAGGGTTGACCATAGCGCGTTCAGCAGGCCGATCTGGATGTTGGCCAGGGGCACAATATCGGATTCCCGTCGCAGCAGTTTGATGTCCGGGTGGCGGCGGATCACGCCGGTGGCGCTGCAGGGCACGTCCAGCAGAATACGGTCGAAGGGCTCGCCGTCCCACCATTGTCCGGTAGTGGCGGCATCGGCCTGCTGAACGGTGGCGTGCAGATCCAGCCTGATGAGGTTTTCTTCGATTCTTGGCAATCGATCGGCGGACTCATCAATGGCGATCACTTCATCCAGACTGTCGCAGGCTTCCAGTATGGCGCAGGTTTTGCCACCCGGCGCGGCGCAGGCGTCCAGCACCCGTTGCCCCGGGGACAGGTCCAGCAGGGTGGTGCAAAGCTGGGCAGCTTCATCCTGAACGCTCACCGCGCCATCGGCAAAATACGGTAAGTGGTCCACGGGCACCGGCACGACCAGCTGGATGCCATAGGGAGCAAAGCGGGTTGCATCCGCCTGAATACCAGCGTCCTCGAGCAGGCCCAGATAGTCATCGCGTTTGAATCGGCGGGCGTTAACCCGGAGTGTCATGGGCGCCTGGGTATTGCTGGCCGCTAGAATCGTCTGCCAGTCATCCGGCCAGTTATGACGCAGCTTTTCCACCATCCAGGGCGGGTGGGAAAACACCGCAGAGTCGCTCGCGGCGACAGGCTCACCCTCCCGCTCCGCGGCACGGAGTATGGCATTGACCAGACCCGTCAGATGGGGCTTGCCCAGAGCGCGGCAGGCTTCAACCGTTTCATTCAGCACCGCATAACTGGCCTGTTCGCTGTGGCGAAGCTGGAAAAGTGCCACCAGCATCAACTGATGAATTACCCGGTCTGCAGGTTTCAGCGGTTTATTCAGACGGTTCTGCAGTTCGCCGTCCAGTCGGAAAAACCAGCGGCAGGTGCCGAAACACAGCGCCTGAAGCGTAGCGCGGTCGCTTTCCGGAAGGCGTTTCAGCGCGGGGGGCAGGCATTGCGACAGTGACTGGCCCTGCTCGACGGCAAGCATCACCTGCGCGGCCACGGCGCGCATGGGCTGACCCGCCATTCAGTCCAGCTCCTGGCCGGGCAGCAGAATCGCTTTGCCGCCGTTGATCAGATCACTGACCGATTGCGCACGGGAGCCGGGCAGCTGCAGCCGGGTAATCCGAAGCAGGTCCAGCCCGCAGGCGACATCGATCCCGTCTCTGGTCCGGTCGGCAACCGTGCCGGGATGGCGATCGCTGGTGATATCAATCACCTCGGCGGCGTGAATACGAACGCGCAGGTTACCGGCATCGGTATAGGTGCCGGGCCACGGAGTGAACGCTCGAATCGTTCGATTAATCGAGCTGGCGTCTTCGGTCCAGTCGATGTGGCCCTCTTCCTTGGTGAGCTTTTGGGCGTAACAGGCCTTCTGGTTGTTCTGGGGTTCGGTCGTCAGCGTGCCAGTCTCCAGTGCTTTCAGAGCGTCCACAATAGCTTGACCACCCATCACCGCGAGGCGGTCGTGCAGGCTGCCGCCCGTGTCGGATGCTTCAATGGGGGTCGCCGATTTCAGCAGCATATCGCCCGTATCCAGCCCTGCGTCCATCTGCATGATGGTGATGCCGGTTTCCCGGTCGCCGGCGGCAATTGCGCGTTGAATGGGCGCCGCGCCGCGCCAGCGAGGCAGCAGCGAGGCATGAATGTTCAGGCAGCCATGGCGGGGAATGTCGAGAACCGCCCGGGGCAGGATCAGGCCATACGCGGCAACAATCATCACGTCGGCATCCAGCGCCTGGAGCTGCGCCTGGGCTTCCGGTGTTTTCAGCGTGTCGGGCTGGAACACCGGGATGTCTGCATCCAGCGCAACCTGTTTGACCGGGCTGGGCACAAGTTTTCGGCCGCGACCAGACGGGCGGTCCGGCTGAGAATACACGCCTACGATCTGATGATCGGTTTGCAGAAGGGATTTCAGCGCGGTCGCTGCAAAATCCGGGGTGCCGGCAAAAACAAGTCGCACGGGGCTGTATCTCTGGTCCGTTGAATACGAAAAGACCGGGCGGAGGCCCGGTCTGACTCTATAACCACTGATCGTCTGTGTTCACAAACCTGTCCTGTTTCCGGACTCGGGTCAGGCGCTCTGCTTGTGGAGCTTCTCCAGTTTCTTGCGAATCCGGGTGCGCTTCAGCGAGCTCAGGTAATCCACAAACAGTTTGCCGTTCAGGTGGTCCATCTCGTGCTGGATGCAGACCGCGAGAAGGCCTCTGGCCTCAATTTCGAAGGGCTCGCCGTTGCGGTCACGAGCGCGAATCATGCAGTGCTCGATCCGGGATACGTCTTCATAGAATCCGGGCACGGACAGGCAGCCTTCCTGCATGTTTTCCAGATCGCCGTCGAGTACTTCGATCTCCGGATTAATGAATACCCGGGGCTCGCTCTTGTCCTCGGACAGGTCCATGACAATGAGCTGCTTGTGAACATTGACCTGTGTGGCGGCGAGACCGATTCCCGGGGCCTCGTACATGGTTTCAAACATGTCGTCGATCAGCTTGCGGGTTTCGTCCGTGACTTCGTCAACGGGCCTGGCAACGGTCCGCAGGCGTGGGTCTGGGTATTCGAGAATCTCTAGTATCATGGCGCGTAAACTTCTGGTCTGTTTAGCTGACTTTAACCGTTATTATTTGTAACGGTGTGAATGTCGTCTCCGAATTGCGACAGCGTACTGCGCATTCTCTGTTCCCGTGACTATTATGATCGGGATACAAGAGCGAAATTCAACGGACGAACCGTTTAATCTACGGTATTATCTCCCAACTCGCTCATTGAGTACAAACTGAACAGTTGATAGTTAAAATCTTTCGGCGGAAACATAGAATTTACTGTAAGAACAAAAGATAACATCACAATTTGCGAGACTTCTTCTATAGTAGTGGTATGAACGCCGGAGTAGTGGCTGCATACAAGACCGGAATCTGCGGATTCAAAGCAAGCGATCAAGGATTTAACAATGAGGAAACTGCTGTACGCTCTGGCAGCTGGCATGCTGCTGATAACCTCCTGGGCCCACGCTGCTCCGGAGCTGAGGCCCGATCATCCCGAGCGTTACACCGTTGTAAAGGGTGATACCCTCTGGGATATTTCTGCCCGCTTTCTGAACAATCCGTGGTACTGGCCGGAAATCTGGCACGTGAACCCGCAGGTTGAAAATCCGCACCTCATCTACCCTGGTGATCGCCTGGCGCTGGTTTATATCGACGGCAAACCAAGGGTCACCAAGGTCGCCAGCAATGGCGTGGTGAAACTGTCGCCGAAAATTCGCTCAGAAGCGATTGAAACTCCGATCCCGGCCATCCCGCTGGCTGCCATCAACGGTTTCCTTTCCGATACCCGCATTGTGGATGTGGATGAGCTTAACGGTGCCCCCTACATACTTGAGGGGGAAGACGGCCGCATCGTTATGGGAGCCGGCGACCGGGTGTATGCCCGTGGTGAAAAACCCGCGGATACCGTCGGGGTGTTCCGCCGCAGTCAGGAATTCCGCGATCCGGAGACCGGTGAGTTCCTGGGTCTCGAGGCCCGCAGCATCGGACAGGGTGACATCACCGCCGAAAACGGTGATGTGCTGACCCTGATGCTGAAAAAATCCAACCAGGAAGTGCGAATCGGCGACCGCCTGATGGTCGGCGAAGAGCGTCGTATTACCACCAGTTTCGTGCCCAGTCCGCCGGACTCACAGATTGATGGTCAGATGATTTCCGTCGAGGGGGGTGTGACCCAGATTGGTCAGTTTGATGTTGTTGCGGTCAATCGCGGCGACCGTGAAGGCCTTGAACCCGGTAACGTGCTGGCTGTGCTGAAAAGCGGCAACCTGGTCCGCGATCCGGTCACCAACGAAACCATTGAGCTGCCGTCCGAGCGGGCAGGCCTGATGATGATTTTCCAGACCTACGAAAAAATGAGCTATGGTCTGATGTTGCAGGCTACCCGGCCACTGTCGGTCGGAGATAAAATCACCAATCCCTGACTGGAAATGAAAAAGGGCCGCCCCGGCGGCTCTTTTTTTATGTAGCAATCAAGTGATGCTCTGCCAGGACGGTGGGGCGCTGTAACAACACGCCAAGGATGGACGCTATGCCCCCGCTCCCCGCCGCGATGGACCCGCAGATTATTGAATCCGATACCGGATTCTGGCTTCTCCTGTCCTGCCTGCCAAAATTTCGTGAAAAACGACGTCAGGCGGTAATTGATCGCCTCGGGCAACTGGACCGGCTTGCGACCTGTAACGCGGCGACCCTCCGCGCCCTCGGCCTGCAGACGGACACCGTCGGCGCCATAGAGGCCTGGCAAAAGCGACAGGAAAACCATCCGACAGTGGCAAAAGTGCTGGCGATCTACAAGGACTGCCAGCGTCACCGGATCGAGCTGATGACCATGGCGGATGAAGATTATCCTCCCGGCCTGCAGCACATTCACGACGCGCCTCTGGTGCTTTTCCTCAAAGGGGATCGGGCGCTGCTCAGCAAGCCACAGATCGCGATTGTAGGAAGCCGCAACGCCACCCGCGCCGGGCTCGAGCACGCCCGCGCCTTTGCCGGGGCACTGGGGCACCGGCAGTTACTGGTGACCAGCGGTCTGGCCTTGGGCATTGACGGTGCGGCCCACGCCGGTGCCCTGGACGCCGGATTTCCGACCGTTGCGGTGATTGGCAATGGCATTGAGCGACCTTACCCCTACCGTCACCGGTCGCTGGCTGACCGGGTTGCCCGCCACGGTGTGCTGGTGTCGGAATACCCTCCCGGAACTGATGCGCGCCCTGCGCATTTTCCCCAGCGAAACCGGATCATAAGTGGCCTGAGCCGCGGCATTCTGGTGGTAGAGGCGGGCCTGAAAAGCGGTTCCCTGATCACCGCCCGACTGGCGCTGGAACAGGGCCGGGAAGTGTTCGCAATTCCCGGTTCGATCCATAACCCGATGGCGCGGGGCTGCCATGAACTGATCCGCCAGGGGGCCGTGCTGGTGGAAACGATGGACGACATCTGCGACGAATTAACAGGCGGATGGTCGTCGCCAATGCCTGAGCCCGAGACTGGCAAGCATGAGTTGCCTGGGCTGGAGCACCGCGAAATCGCGGTGCTGGATGCTTTAGGGTATGATACACAGTCCACCGATGATCTGTGTACCCGCACCGGCCTTTCGGCGGAGCAGTTAATGCAGTCCCTGTTATTGCTGGAACTTCAGGGCCTGGTGGATTCGGCGCCGGGCGGGTTCCAGCGGATTGCCTAAATGGAAGCATCCGACCTAACCCGATATGACACCAGCTTCTTCACACCCCCGGCACATTTCTGACTGGCAGCTGTCTCAGGCTGCGCGAACCATCCACTCGGGTGGCGTTATTGCCTATCCTACAGAAGCCGTCTGGGGGCTGGGCTGTGATCCCTGGAACCCGGACGCGGTCAATCAGATCCTGGAACTGAAGCAGCGGCCGGTCGCCAAGGGGCTGATCATCGTTGCCGGGTCGGTTGAGCAGATCCGGTTTCTGCTGGATCCATTGCCGAAAGCCCAGCAGCGTGTCGCCCTGCAATACTGGCCCGGGCCCTATACCTGCCTTTTACCCGATCTGCTGCAGCAGATTCCGCAACAGGTTCGGGGCCGCCATGCGTCCATTGCCGTCCGGGTCAGTGACCACCCCCTGGTACAGGCATTGTGCGGCGCGGCAGCGATGCCGCTGGTGTCCACCTCGGCGAATCCGGCGGGTCGGCAACCGGCCCGCTATGCCTGGCAGGTTCGCCGGTATTTCAGGCACGGGCTGGACCGGCTGGTGCCCGGAGAGTTGGGTGGCTATCGCCAACCCAGCAAAATCATTGATATCGTCAGCGGAAAACAGTTGCGTTAATAATTGCCCCAGGAGTGTTCATGACTCAACAACCCGACGTCGAAGCGGTAAAGCAGTACCTGCTTGGCCTCCAGGACACCATCTGCCACCGGTTATCCGCAGCGGATGGCGAAGGCAGCTTTGAAACCGATGCCTGGGACCGCCCGGAAGGGGGCGGGGGTATCAGCCGGGTAATGAACAACGGCAAAGTGTTCGAGAAGGGCGGCGTGAATTTTTCACATGTAATGGGCGAGACCATGCCCGCCTCTGCAACCGCTCATCGTCCGCATCTGGCGGGGGCGCCCTGGCAGGCGATGGGGGTATCGCTGGTGCTTCACCCCCATAATCCGTTTGTACCGACCTCTCATGCCAATGTCCGGTTTTTTGTGGCCACACCGGCAAACGCCGAGCCGGTTTACTGGTTTGGCGGCGGCTATGACCTGACCCCCTACTACGGATTCGACGATGATTGCGTACACTGGCACCAGATCGCGAAAGCGGCCTGCGATCCTTTCGGCGGCACACTGTATAGTCGGTTCAAACACTGGTGTGACGACTATTTTTATCTGAAACACCGTGACGAACCCCGTGGCGTGGGTGGCCTGTTTTTTGACGATCACAACACCGGTGATTTTGCCCGGGACTTCGGGTTTATGCGGTCGGTCGGCGACAGCTTTATCGAGGCGTATGAGCCCATTGTCCGGGCCCGCAAGGAAACGCCCTTCAGCGACCGGCATCGCCAGTTCCAGCTATACCGTCGGGGCCGCTACGTGGAATTCAATCTGGTCTACGACCGTGGCACTCTGTTTGGTCTGCAATCGGGCGGGCGCACGGAATCCATCCTGATGTCTCTGCCGCCACTGGTGCGCTGGGAATATGACTACACGCCCGAGCCCGGGTCCGAGGAAGCGCGATTGACCGACCACTTTCTGACAGGCCGTGCCTGGTTGGAGCATCATAATGGATAAAGGCCTTTATGCGGTCGTGGGTAACCCCGTCAGCCACAGCAAGTCCCCGCGCATTCACAGCCTGTTCGCGCAGCAGACCGGTGAAAACCTCGAATACACGGCCATTCAGGCTCCCCTGGACGGCTTTCCGGCAGTAGTGACCGATTTCTTCGACCGTGGGGGACAGGGTCTGAACGTCACGGTTCCCTTCAAGGAACAGGCCTGGAAGCTGGCCGACTGGCGTACGGAGCGCGCAGAAAAAGCGGGGGCCGCCAACACCCTGTACCTGGACGCGGACAAGAATCTGACCGCCGACAACACCGATGGCCACGGCCTGGTCACCGACCTGATGCAGAATCACGATGTGGTGCTGGCCGACGCTCGGGTTCTGGTGCTGGGTGCGGGTGGTGCGGTGCGCGGAGTGCTGGCCCCCCTGCTGAGCCAGGCCCCGGCCGCCCTGACTATTGCCAACCGCACAACGGCCAGGGCGCAGGGCCTGGTATTGCTGTTTGCCGAGGACGCGCGGGGCGCAGACCTGGAAGCGTGCGGCTTTGCAGCGGCGGCCGGGCCTTTCGATATCATTATTAATGGCACCAGCGCCAGCCTGCAGGGCGATCTTCCGCCCCTGTCGCCATCGGTGATCGGCCCGGGCACGGTGGTTTACGACATGATGTATTCCCTGGACGCTACCCCGTTCAATCAGTGGGCGCTGGATCAGGGCGCAACCCGTGTGTTCGATGGCCTGGGCATGCTGGTGGAGCAGGCCGCCGAATCCTTCCGGATCTGGCGGGGTATCAGCCCCGACACGGACAGCGTGATCAGGGAGCTGCGCACGACCTAGTAGACTATGCTCAACAGGTGTAAACGCACATAGGAAGGTTTGCGATGGATATTCTGACTCTGGTTGGCCTGCTGGCGGGCATCCTGATTGTTGTGCTGGCCATGTTATCCAATGCGTCTGTGCTGACCTTCCTGAACCTGCCGGGGCTGGCTATTGTGATCGGCGGCACGGCGGCGGTCACGCTGATCAAATTCCGCCTCCCGTCGGTAATGAGCGCCTTTCGCCTGGCAATGGCCGCGGCCTTCACTGACCGGATGGTGCAGCCGTCCGAGCTGATTGGTGAAGTAAGCTCGCTGGCCGCGGTGGTGCGCAAGGAAGGTATTCTGGGGCTGGAGAACCACCAGACAGACACCGAGTTCCTGCAGAAAGCCATCAATCTCTGCGTTGACGGCCATCCGCCGGAACTGGTGGAGGAAATTCTCAGCCAGGAAATGCAGCAGACCGCCGAACGCTACGATGTCGCCGAACGGGTTTTTCGCGGTATCGGCGAATCGGCCCCCGCCATCGGCATGCTGGGCACCCTGGTGGGGTTGGTGCAGATGCTTAACACGCTGGATGATCCCTCCTCTATTGGTCCGGCCATGGCCATTGCCCTGCTGACGACCCTTTATGGCGCCTTTATTGCCCAGTTAATTGCCCTGCCGCTGGCGGACAAGCTGCAACTGAAAGCCGAAGACGAGGCCCGCAACCAGGTGTTGATCAGTACGTCCATGCGCAACATCATGCGCGGCGAGAACCCCCGCGTGATGACCGAAATACTGTCTTCATTTGTGACGCCGGAACATCGTGCGGCCCTCGCACCGGAGCGGAGGGCCTGATCGGTGGTGCTCAGGCAACCGGCCAGATCAAAAAAGCAGAGCCGCGGGTCACCGGCCTGGATCGTTACTTTTGCGGACCTGGCGACGCTGCTGTTGACCTTTTTTATCCTGTTGCTTTCTTTTGCGGAAATGGACGCGGAGAAATACCGCGCCATGGCCAACTCCATGACCGTGGCGCTGGGCGGTACGCCGATCCTGTCAGATTTGCCCGGTGGCCAGCCGGTATCGCTGATCGCCACTGAGCCGACGCTTCCGGCAACGACGGACGTGCAGCCCGGGACTGATCCAGTGCCGGAACTTATTGACGAGCGCGCCGACGGCGATGGCCCCACTAAAATCTCTGGCGGGATTATCGACCTGGCGTCCGCACTGATCCAGGAGCTGGAAGCGGAAGTTGCCTCCGGTGACCTGAGTGTGAATTATGACACCGAGCAGGTCATCATAAGATTTGCCGAGGAGGCGGCCTTCCGTTCCGGAGAGGCCGAGATCAAGCCGGAAATGATCCCGATCATCGAGCGGGTGGTGGACGTGCTCTCCTACTGCTCGGGTGACGTCCTGGTGGCGGGCTACACGGACGACCGTCCGATTTCCAGTGGCCGCTACCGGTCCAACTGGGACCTGTCCGCCGCCCGGGCTGTCTCGGTTGTCCATGAACTGGTGCTGACCCGGGACGTTCCGGCTGAGCGGGTTGTTGCCGCCGGCCGGGCGGAAACCAACCCCCTGGTGCCCAACGACAGCCCGGAGAACCGGGCGCGGAACCGGCGGGTGGAAATTGCCATCCGCGACCCGGAGTGCAATGAAAACATGCCAGCGAGCGACCTGCCGGTAGAAATCATGCCCTGACGGACGGCCCCCGGATCTTTATACTATTGGCCCTCAAACAGACACTTCCAATTTACGCTATGAGAGAACAGTCATGAGTCAGCCGGACAAACCCAAGGTCATCGGTGAGGAATGGAGCGACGAGCGGGTGATAAGCTTCCTGGCGATCGAGCCGTACGATGGCGCTATTAACCCGGATTTTAACGCGCTACAGAAGGCCTATTACGCCATGCGGGCAGAGGACTTTGAGCGTTTCATCAACTTTTTCGTTGAGGCAGGTCGTGATCTCAATGCGCAGAACGACCACGGTGAAACCATGCTCGACATCATTTCACAGCACCAGCGCAGCACCGCCTACGCGGATACCCTGAAAACCGCCGGCGCAAAAGTCTCTGCAGCCGCGCACTAGGTGCGGCCTGGTTGGAGCTCCAGTCAAACGTTGTTCTTAGGGCGGAATGCTATTCGCCGAACGCTTTGTGAAGGAAGGGCCTGAGGGCGCTCATTTGTGCGCCGGGCGTATCCGTATGGGGTCGCGTGCCGGGTCTGAACCCCGGCAATTCACCATTCAGGAAAGGTGCCACCAGCGCAGGATCGGCACTGATCACGTGAACTATTACGTCCCGGCTGGCGTTATCGCCGGTGATCAGCGGCGCCGGTTGATGATCGCCGAGCAGAATCAGCAGGGTGTCGTCATTCACATACCGGGAGGCAAAGCCCGAGGCGGTTTCAAGGGCGTAGCCGATGGCCTGTGCAAAATGTTCCCGCACCCGCTCCGGGTCCCGCCAGAGTGATACCGGCGCTTCCCCGGCGCCTTCCCATTGTTGGAAAATACGGCCATTGCCGATGGCTTCCCAGTCTTCCAGAACGGGCAATATGGGCACCCAGGGAGCGTGGCTGCTGATTAACGCCATTTCGGCAAATACGGGCGCGGATTGCTGCTCGCGAATGGTCTGAAAGCGTTGCCAGGTATACTGGTCGGGCATGGTGACCCAGTTAAACGGCGGGCCCTCATAGCCGAGACCTTCGTGGTTGTAAATCTCGTCGTAGCGGAATAACCGGCCCTCGTGCCAGGTGCGGGTGATGGCCGGCATTACCGCCAATGTCCTGTGCCCTGTGTCGCGAAAATCGTCGATCAGCGTAGAATAGCCGCTACTGAGCAGGGTTTCGTAGGCCAGTTGATTATAGATCCACTGGCCACTGAGTATTGACAGATGCCCGAGCCAGGACTGCCCGCCCTGAACGGGGGAACGGAGACGCCCGGTCGCAACAGTCAACCCGGCACCGGCCAGTTCATCGGCCATCAGATCCAGGCTTTTACCGACCACTGGCCGGTAACGGGGGTCGGTGATGGCGGAAATCCCATAGGATTCGATGAAACCGAGGATGACATCCCGGTTGGCCAGTCTGTTCATAGGTTGAGTCTGACTTGCGGCTGCGGAGCGGGATGCAAGCTGTTCTGTAAACGCCCCTGCAGCCTGATGGGTGTGGCTGATCAGGGACGTCTGATTGGCGACGAATGCCAGCGCCGGACTTCCCACCCAGGGCGTGACCGCGGCGGCGGCGGCCAGCCCGGTTATCAACCAGAGGGGTTTGCCATAACGGGCCGGTGAATGCTGCTTCAGTCTTTCCAGTGCCAGCCGGGCCAACCAGATCAGGCCCACCAGAGCGCCCAGCAACAGAACAAGCGCCATCACTGCAAGCGGGTTGCCCAGGTTGGTGCTCATCAGATTCCAGACCTCTCCCAGCATCCGGGCTTCCAGATACAGGTTCAGCCCGCGACCCAGGCTCTCGCGAATCAGCGCATCCCCCAGCACAAGCAGGGCCAGCAGGCCATAGGCAACCGCCAGGCCCAGGGTGATGCGGTGGCGCTGGCTGTGGCTCTGCAGCCCGCACAGTATTGCCCATATGACCAGCGCTTCCAGCGAGATCAACGGGTTGGCTCCCGGCAGAGCCAGGGAAGGAAGCAGGAAGAGGCCGTTAAGCAGCGCCAGCCAGACAAGTATCAAAAGTCGGTATCCTTATTCACGAGGCCGCGTTGATCCATAGGGCTTCCTCGCGTTGACGGGTTGCGGGTGCCGCGCCCTGCTCCGGATGGTCCTCCAGTGCCCGGGCCAGACGGTCCAGAGCCTTGCGCCAGGGGCTACCGGTATCCGCATGCCATGCCCGAAGATGCAGGGCTTCAAGCGCCGGAGGGTGACTGCAGATCAGGCTCATTTCCCCGTGATCAAGGGCGGATTGGCCATAGGCGGCGCACCGTTCAACCAGCTGATGCAGGCGCTGGCGTTTTTTGCCGCTGACGACTCGCGGGGACGAAGAGCCGGTTCTGGCATGAGCCGGTGACAATACCTGTTGTTCGACCCAGGTCAGCGACTCCCACTGCCTGCGGGAGCTGGCTTCGGCGCCGGCCGAGGCAATGACCGGCGGCGGCTGTTTATCTTCCGGTACCTGCAGCCAGAGCCTGCTGGCCGGCCTGTTGTTCAGCCAACGGGCAAGCACGGGCGCCAGCAATACTGGCAGGGCGACCGGCAGGGCCCAGTGGGTCAGCGCCGGCGTCTGCCAATGCACCATGGCCAGCGTGATCATGGCGGACACCATGGGTAGGCCAAATCGCCGTATGCTTGTTCCCAGGTCCGTGCTGCCCGCGCGATTCTGACCCTGCCAACCCAGAGGCAGGTTAAAAGTGGCACGAATGACGTACAGGGTGTGGGCAGTCATCCGGATGGGCGCGAGAGCCAGTGCCACAAGGGTCTCGCAGAAAGCGCTGGCGATCAGTCGGATCATGCCCCCAAAAGATTTCGCCCGCCGGGTCAGCGCATGATCGGCCAGCGCGAGCATACGGGGACCGAACAGCAAAAGCGCGGTCGTGGCCACCAGCAGCAGTCCGTTGCCAGAACTGACCCCGGTGGTCGCCAGAACACCGGGCAGCGCGGGTGTCGCTTCCGGGCCGGCCATTGCGACATAGCCCGACAATCCCAGAAAGGTCAGCCACAATGGTGATGCCATGTAGGCAAGAATGCCCGTCACCAGAGCCATGCGATGGGCGAGTCTGACCTTGCCCAGGGTCGCCAGCAGCCAGATGTGTTGCAGATTGCCACGGCACCAGCGCCGGTCGCGGGTAAGATCGTCTTCCAGAGTCGGGGGAGACTCCTCGAAACTCCCACTGATGGCTGGCTCCAGCCATACTTCATAACCGGCCCGACCCATCAGAGCAGCTTCGATGAAGTCATGGCTGAGCACGGGCCCGCTGAACAGCCCCGGCCCCTGCAACTTGCGCAGACCACAGTGGGCCATGAACGGAGCAACGCGCACAATGGCGTTATGACCCCAGTAAGCGGCCTCGCCCAGTTGAATCGACGCCAGACCGGCGCTGTAAAGCCGGCCGTAACAGCGGTTGGCGAACTGCTGCAGCCTGGCAAAACGGCTTTCCGCACGGGCCAGGCGCGGCGTCGTCTGGATAATGCCTGCCTGTGGCCGGGATTCCATCAGCGTTATCAGCCGGATAATGCAATTGGCGCTGAGCAGGCTGTCGGCGTCCATCACCACCATGTAGCGGTACTGCCGTCCCCAGCGACGCATAAAATCGGCGATATTGCCGCTTTTATGGTTCAGGTTGACCCTGCGGCGGCGATAGAAAAGTCGATGGTGACTGCCAAGTTCTTCCCGCAGCTTTTCGCAGGCAGCCTGTTCTTCAAGCCATATTTCCGGGTCGCGGCTGTCCGACAGCAGGTAAAAATCCAGAGCGTCCGCCCGTCCCTGTTGCTCCAGATCCCGAATCACTGCCCTGAGCCCGCCGATGGTGCGCTGGACCGGCTCATGAAAGATCGGCATGACCACTGCCGTGGGCGCGATGGGCTCACCGGTTGTCGGGCTCGCACTGTGGCTTCTAGACAGGCTCCAGGAGTCGCCGCCTGACCGGAGCGTGATAAACCCGAAAACAGCAGTCCAGAACCCGACACCGATCCAGGCGAAAAGAATTCCAAAAACAATTAAAAGCAGCGACGTTGACCAGTCCCCCGCCTGATCTGACAGGTTGCCTGCAAACAGCACGAGCCCCGTCAGGGTCTGGGTGGCCACCAGAAAAACCAGCAACAACCGTCGCCGAAAGGCAACCCGGCGCCAGGACGAACCATCACTCATCAGGATACCCGACACTGCCTCTTGTCATCGGAGGCAGCGGGTTAAAGGCCGCCTGATCTGGCAAATCAAACCACTGAGGTACTTTTTCCAGGAGCTGGCGGGTGCTCAGGGAAGGTTGCCGGCCACAATGCAGGGATACAAAATGCTGCAGTCGCGCCCGGGTTTCAGCCCCGGTGTCATGGCCCGCGGCGCGAAGGTACAGCAGGACCTGATTGAAAGGTTGGTTTATTGTCACCAGCGCGGTCTCCGGGATTTGCAACATTCCGAAAACATACGGCGCCGGACGCGTGTTCAGACCACTGGTTTACGATTCGGTAAGGTATTCATCTTTAAGCCGCGCGTAGTTGGCAGCGGTGTATTTGAAAAAGGTCCGTTCCTGTTCCGTCAGTTCCCGGGCCTTTTTACAGGGCGAGCCCACGTAAAGATGGCCGGATTCCAATGTCTTGCCGGGTGGTACCAGGCAACCGGCGGCCACGATCACTTCGTCCTCCACCACGGCGCCGTCCATAATGATGCAACCCATGCCCACCAGAACCCGGTTACCAATGGTGCAGCCATGAAGCAGCGCTTTGTGGCCCACCGTGACGTCGTCACCGAGCGTTAGCGGATAGCCTCCGGGGTTGTAGTCACTGGCATGAGTTATGTGGAGTACCGACCCGTCCTGAACGCTACACCGGTCCCCGATGCGGATTTCGTGCATATCTCCCCGAATAACCGTCATTGGCCAGACAGACACATCGTCACCGGTCTGAACATCGCCAATCACGACGGCACTGGGGTCTACCCAGGCGCGTTTACCAAAATGTGGCGTGATACCCTTGTGTGAACGTATATTAGCCATTACATATACCTCTACAACGTTTACCCGGAGGTCCGGGTATCGGTGGGATAGGTCTTTCCAAAACTGTGCGGAGCCAGGGATGGCGGAGCCCAAGCGTCACATGGATGTGCCGTAAGGAGCGTGTTTTGGAAAGACCTATCCCACCGGTACCTTACCCCAACTCTGACTTTACGACGCTAACCCAGATTTAAAATTTTGAGAAGAGAACCTATGAATAACCCGTTGATGACAGACGACCTGCTTCCTCGTTTTGACCATATCCGTGTTGAACACATGGAAGAGGCGATCGACCAGATTCTCAGTGAAAACCGGATGAAGATCGGCCAGATTGCGGCTCAGGAAGATCCCATCTGGGAGACACTGGCGCAGCCGATGCAGGCGATGGAAAACAAGCTGGAAAACGCCTGGTCTGTGATTTCTCACCTTAACGGTGTGATGAACAGCGACGACCTGCGCAAGGTGTACAAAAGCTGCCTGGAAAAGCTGACCGAGTACAGCACCCAGCTCAGCCAGAATGCTGAATTGTGTGAAGCCTACAAGAATCTCAGGGCCCGGGACGACTTCAAGGATCTGACCGACGCCCAGCGCAAGTCCATCGACAATACGCTTCGCGACTTTCATCTGGGCGGAGTCGATCTGCCCAAGGCGCAGAAAGAGCAGTACGCCAATCTGTCGATGGAAATTTCCGAGCTGTCGAACAGCTTCAGTGATAACGTTCTGGATGCGACACAACACTGGTCAAAGCAGATTACCGATGTGGCAGACCTGGCAGGCGTGCCGAAAAGCGCGCTGGAAGGCGCCCGGGAGGCGGCGAAGCAGAAAGATCTCGACGGTTACGTCATCACCCTGGACTTTCCCAGCTTCTATCCGGTTCTGACCTACTGTGACAATCGTGAACTGCGCCATGAAGTCTACGAAGCCTTTGTCACCCGCGCTTCCGATGTGGGGCCCGACGGTGGCACCTGGGACAACACGCCGGTCATGGCGGAAATTCTCAAGCGCCGTCATACGATGGCAAACCTGCTGGGTTTCAATAACTACGCCGAGCGTTCTTTAGCCAAGAAAATGGCCCGAAACGTCGACGAAGTGCTGGATTTCCTGAATCAGCTAGCGGCCAAATCCAGGCCTATCGCAGCGCGTGAATTCGCTGAGTTACAGGCGTTTGCGCAGAAAGAATATGGCATGGAAGACCTTCAGGCGTGGGACATCGGCTATTACAGCGAGAAGCTCCGCGAGCAGCGCTATGACATTTCACCGGAAACCCTGCGCCCCTATTTCCCGGCAGACAAGGTGGTGTCTGGTCTGTTCCGGGTGGCCGAAAAGCTGTTTGATGTGCAGATCGAAGCCAAGCCGGAGGTAGAAACCTGGCATGAGGATGCCACCGCTTACTGCATCAGCCGCGATGGTGATCCGCTCGCCTGGTTCTATCTTGACCCCTACGCCCGCCAGGGCAAACGTGGCGGGGCCTGGATGGCGGATTGCCGGGTGCGCTGGCGTAATCTGCGGGGCCGTCGGCAGTTGCCGGTGGCGTTTCTGACCTGCAACTTTACGTCCCCGGTGAACGGTAAGCCATCACTGCTGACTCACGATGAAGTGACCACACTGTTTCACGAATTCGGTCACGGCCTGCATCACATGCTGACCCAGGTGGATGTCATGGACGTGTCCGGTATCAACGGTGTGGCGTGGGATGCGGTTGAGTTGCCGTCCCAGTTTCTGGAAAACTGGTGCTGGCACCCGGAATCGCTGGCGCTGATTGCCTCTCATCATGAGACAGGTGAGCCCCTGCCGGAAGACTTGCTGAATAAACTGTTGGCGGCGAAAAACTTCCAGTCCGGTATGGCCATGGTGCGTCAGCTGGAGTTCTCGCTGTTTGATTTCCGCCTGCACGCGGAGTTTATTCCCGATGCACCCACCAATCCGCTGGATATGCACCGACAGGTGCGCAGTGAGATTGCGGTAGTCCAGACACCGGAATTCAATCGGTTCCCGAACAGCTTTTCCCATATCTTCTCAGGCGGCTACGCGGCCGGCTATTACAGCTACAAATGGGCGGAAGTGCTGGCAGCGGACGCCTTCTCGCTGTTTGAAGAGAACGGCATTTTTGATCCGGAAACCGGCAAGGCCTTCCTGCAAAATATTCTGGAAAAAGGCGGCTCGCAGGAGCCTATGGAACTGTTCAAGGCGTTCCGTGGCCGCGAACCGGAGGTGGATGCGCTGCTCAGACAGACCGGTATTGCCGAAAACGCGGCCTGAACCGTCAGGGCGCAGCCGGCGTAGTCTGGCTGTGCCCATGCTTTCTGGAGAACGATCAAATGGCCAGTCCAAAACGTTTTATTGCTGGCGCGGTCTGCCCGCGCTGCGCTGAAATGGACAAGATCATGATGTTCACCACGGACGATGAGGATCAGGTGCGCGAATGCGTGGCCTGTGGTTTTACCGATGCGGTATCGGATACTCCGAAACCGGAAAATGCCGAACTGCAGACCCGGGTGAACAAACGGAAAAATACGGACGACCACACGGTGCAACAGGTGGTGTTCTTCAAATCCGGATCAGACCAGGACTGAGCCCTGATCATTCGTCCGTAACAAAGGCAAATCGCGGCACCTGCTCGCCTGCAACTTCCACGGTTTGACGGAACATCGCCAGGGGCCTGACCCACAGGCTCCGGTCGCCATAAAGGCAACGGTAGACCACCATCATTTCCTCTGTTTCGCTGTGCCGGGCAAGGTCGATTACCTGGTAATCCCGTCCCTTGTAATGGCGATAGCGGCCCGGACGCACGTCCGTTTTCCTGTCAGTCATGGGTAACCTCTTGTGCCGGATCAGAGATTCCGGATATCCGGATACATCGGTACCAGGCGTTTGATCAGCCTGTTTTGGGCGGCCGTCGGTACATTATTCTGTTCCATGGCCAGAATCAGGTCTTCGGCCAGCGCATTGAACTCGGTGTCGGTGATGTTCATGTCTGCATGGCTTTCCCTCATACCGCGGCCGGTATAGGTGCAGGGTCCGCCGCTGAGACTGCAAAGCTGGTCGGTCAGGTTGGTGTGGAACTGCCCGACATCAATTCCCGCAAAGTGCCCGTTTATCCGTTCGTCTTCAACAATCAGATACAGCAGATCCTCTACGATGTCGGCAATCCCTGTGCGCTTGCCAAGCTGTTCGTAGAGCGCCGGGTCGGGCTCCGGAGACCGATCGGTATTACCGGTCGTCTGGCAGCCGGTCAGTGCCAGTGACGCAAGAATCAGTAACACAACAGGTAACTTCATGGCGTCCTCCGGGTTCAGAAGCTGGCTTGCAGGGAGAGATACGCGCCGGTCTGGTCGCCGAGGTTCGCGATGTCTGCGACCTCTCCCAGGTCAACCCAGGCGGCGGTCACGGATACTCGGCGATCTGGTACCCAGGCTACAAACAGGTCCCACCAGTCGTCTTCTGTGGCAAATCCGAGATTATCGGGTTTCTGTCGATATTCCGCACCCACCAGCCATTTTCGGGTCAGAAACAGGCTGACGCTGCCTTCGGCCATGGCCTCGTAGCTGTCGTTGCGGTCGCCGCCAAAACCCAGCAGGCCGCCCTGATTGGCCTTTGTGGCCCGCAGCGTGCCGTTCACCAGCAGGTTGCGCCCGGCGATGGCTGCGAAGAACAGCTTGCTGCCTCCCAGGTAAAAATCGGTGCCGGTGTCGTCTCTCGAGCCGACAAACTCCGGCACCGTGTACTCCCGGCTCTGTTTATACTGTATTCCCGCCGACCACTGGCCCCAGCGGCTGTAAAGGGCGTCACCATAAAGCCGAACTTTGACGCCCCAGATATCCTGGACCAGTTCGTCTTCATCAAGACCTGCATCGCTCAGGGGGAACACCAGGCTATCCAGATCCAGCGTCTGCCGCGCAAAGGTCAGTTCCACGCGGTTTTGCCAGGTTATCCCGGCGCCGGTCACATCCAGTGAATAATCGTCAGTTTTCGCCCGGGACAGAGTAATGGTTCCGCTCCACTCTTCATCGCTGGCATAGCCGTTGAGCAGCGCCCAGGGGGAAAGCCCACCGCCGGCGCTGCCCTCAATGGACGTGACGCCGCCGGTTGCCCAGAGTCGGCTGCCCGGATCGGCGGCGGCCGGGGCCGCGGCGAACAATGCCAGACAGCCCGCCGCCAGTGTGCTGGCACAGGTATTCATCAGGTGGTCTCTCCCGGGTATTCCAGTTCAGGTTTCAGCCGTTGCAGTGCTTCACACGTCGCATGCAGGTCAGGTGCGGCAACCGGGCGACTCATGTAAAAGCCCTGGCCGGTTTCGCAGCCCCAGTTTTTCAGAATGTGCCAGGTCTCATTATTCTCGATGCCTTCGGCGACGACTTTCAGTCCCAGGCCATGGGCCATATCGATGGTGGATTTCACAATGAGCTGATCCTGGGGTTCCTTGTTCAGTTTCAGAACAAACGATTTATCGATCTTCAGCTCCTGAACCGGCAGTTTGCGAAGCTGCGACAGCGATGAATAGCCGGTTCCGAAGTCATCCACCGACAGGGTGACACCCAGCTCACGCAGCCTGCCGAGGGTTTCAAGAGCCGTTTCCGGATCGCCCATCAGCGCACTTTCGGTCACTTCCAGGGTGATTTCTGACATCGGCAGCTGCCAGTCAGAGAACGCCGCGGATACCTCATCAATCAATTCCGGACGCGAAAGATCCAGGGCGGACAGATTGATGGCAACACCGATTTTCAGGCCAGATGCTTGCCAGTGACTGGCGTCCCGGGCTACCCGGCTGAGTATGTGGCGGGTCAGGTCGGTTATCTGCCCGGACTGCTCTGCCAGGAAAATGAATTCCTCCGGGGAAATAAACCCGAGCTGGGGGTGGGTCCAACGCACCAGCGCCTCTACTTGTCGAAGCCGACCATCAGCCATCGCCAGTTTGGGCTGATAGTTCATGTGCAGGCCCATGTCGGCAATGGCGGTGGTCAGGTCGGAAATGATCTGCAGTTCACGCAGGTGATCTTCGTCCCGACCCGGCTGATAGTGGGTTACCGGCGTGCGGCTTGTCTGGGCCAGCTCAAACGTCAGGTTGACCCGGCGTCGGAGCTGGTCGGTATCCCGGGCGTCTTCCGGCAATTGCAGTGACACCATGCGGCAGCGCAGGGAAAAGGGCGTTCCGTCGATCTGCATGGGTGCCTGCACGGTATCCAGAAGCTGATGAGCCAGGGCGTCCAGTGCCTCGCCGCTGCAGGCATCGGCCAGCATCAAAAACTCTCCCCCTCCGGTGCGCGCCAGTTCTGCGTGGTCGGGCAGTTTACGCTGCAAACGCTCGGCGACGGCACGCAGCACCTTGTCGCCGAAGGCCAGCCCCAGGGTATCGTTGATGTTGGAAAGCTCATTGATGCGAAGCCCGAACAGCCGGAAGGTCTGGTTAGCGCGGAAACCTTCCCGCACGCTGTTCAGGAAGGCATGGGCATTGGGCAGGCCGGTGATTTCATCATGGCTGGCGGCGTAACGGATCTGTTCTTCACGGTCTTTAAGCTTGCCGAGCATATCCCCCAGCGCATGGCGCAGCTCTGCCAGCTCGCCGCCAACCTTGACCTGCGGCGGTTCCGGGGATTTGCCATCACCAATGGACTTGGCATAACGGGCCAGCTCCAGTACCGGCTTGCCCAGACTGCGGGCGGTAATCAGTGCGATCAGTGCCGCCAGGATCAGGACGCTGCTGACCAGTAACAGAATTTCGATCGCGCGTTTGTAATAGGCGTTCAGGCTGGCGTCCCGATTGATCAGTAACATAAGTTGAAGCCGGGTTTCCGACTCGTCGGCAAGCATGACAATCCGGGTAAAGTAATGGTCGCTGCTGACAAATCGGGCGCTAAGACTTTCTCCGGCGCTGACCTTCGCCAGTTCGCTGAGCCGATCATCGCCTGCTTCGATGCCTTCCGATAGAAAGCGGAACCCGCTGGCGTCAGCTTTTCGCGCCCGGTAAAGCACTTCGGTGCCACTCAGCCGTTCGATGATCTCGGCAACCTCGGCGCCCAGCTCGAATCCGGCAACCAGCTGCGCCCGAAGCCCGGGGGCCTCCACCGGAATGGCGACCAGCTCCACGGCGCGATCATCAATGACGGTGATCTGGCTGGCAAAGCCGTTCACCTGCGACTGGTTCAAAAGATCGACGATCTGGTCGGGTTCTTCCAGCTGTTCAGGCGGGTTGTCAGCGGTTGCCAGCAGGCGGTTGTTGCTGTCGAGGATCATGGCAAACCGTGCGCCCAGTCTGCGGCTCTGATTTTCCAGCGCGCTGTCAGCGGTGGCGCGGTCCTGGCTGGCCAGGGCTGACCGGAAACCGAAGTCTTTGACCACCACGTCAAGGCGGGAAAGGATCAGGCTGGTGCGGCGTTGCAGAATTTCCTCTGCCACTCTTTCGCCCAGGCTGAGTTGTTCCATTGCGCGGGATCTTTCGTCTTCAAACAGGTAGAGCATCATCAGGGCGCCAATGCTGACGCTGACCACCGCAACCAGGGCAACCATGGCTGATACCAGCCGTCCACGAAATCCGATCCGGTTTGCGATGCGCATCAAAGATCCCGGAAACGTTGCTGCAGACCGTCCAGACGACTGGATTCCCGGCGTGCCTGTGCCAGATCAAGCGACAGTTCCACGGGGTTGGTGACGGGTAGGCTGACGGTATACTCCACGGTCTCGGTACCGTCTTGCAGTCTGGGATGCCAGAGACTCAGACTGATGGTCTCCCTGTCGGCCATGCCAGCGGGCAGTGAGAAGCTGGCCAGCCCGGAGGCATTGGTCTGGGCGGTCAGGCTACTGTCGGTGACCAGGATGAAACCCTGCATCTGATCATGAATGTTACAGCCAACCTCGACAACACCGGTTTTATCAAATACCACGGGTGCGTCTGGCTGGTCAGCAAACAGCTCCAGATTGAAGGTTTTGGCCGGCGAAAACGAATACACATGGTGCTGGGTGGTGTCACGGTTGGGAAAGTTGACTTCCGACCCCCTGGCGACGACCAGCGACCCGGGCCGGAACTGACGGTTCTTCTGTATCATCTCGGCGCTGGCGGGTTCTGCCGCCGGCCCATTGTTGAGGATAATCCGGGCGTCGGCGACCGGTTTACCGGTCTGGCCATCCACAAGCCGAAGCGACATGGTCAGGGGTTCCGCGACCAGACCCCACGGCACGAAGCACAGCAGCAGCGGGCCTATCCGGTTCATAAACATCATTATTAACACTCACGCGTCTGATACCCAACGCCTCAGAGAGAAAGGCGAATATGATTGCGCTCCAGCAGATTATCCCAATACTGCTTCATCCAGTCCCACGCAGCGTTCCTGGTCTGATCTACGAACGGATCCAGATTCAGTTCGTAATAATCCGGCGTTCCCGCAATCTGTAGCACCGTGACGGTGATGGATTCGTCCAGTTCATTGGCGAAGGGTTCGCCGATTAACTGGTGGGCCAGCAGGTTGGCTCGCGTTGCTTCCACGTCCACCAGCTCGCTGGCACGGGTAGAGCGGTTGTTCTCACACATCTCTTCCATCAGACGGTGGCAAAGGTAGGCTCTGATCAGCAGGCTTCCGAGGCCGTCGTATCGTACCAGCAGAACAGAGGGTTGAGTAAAGTAACCAATTGCAGCTTTGATGAACGGGGCAAACAATGTTGAGTTTCCTGCCTCTGCGGCACAGGCCTGCACGCACTCGATCAGCCGCGGGGCCATTTCAATGTATTCTACGGCAAACTGGAAGAGGCAGCTGGCGGGCTGGTAGCCTTCGATCACAATGGTCGACGGCAATGCAGCGGCGTTTCCCTGCAACTGACGGAGGAAGGCGCCGGAGCGTGCTTCCTGGCGTCTGGCCTGATCAATAATGTCTAGCACGACCGTCGGTGTCATTTGAGGAGATGCCAATGTCTGAACGGAATTGAGTCGCAAGGCGCCTCCTGTTTTCAGGAGCTGAATCGATGGTGACAGGGGTAATGGGCTGGCCTGGCCACACGCCTGCTTTTACCGTCAAGTGTAGACCAGATTCCGCAGTCTGCCCGGTCAACCCTGTCCCTCAATGCCGGGCCCCGGGTCTGCCGGGGGTGCCCCGAACCAGCGATCGTGCCGGGTGTGCTGAAGGCATAGCCAGCCCATAGACAGGGCGCGGGCGAGCATAAGGCTGATTAACGCAAACCAGAGTCCGTGATTGCCCCAGTCGGTGGTGAGCCACCAGACAGGGAGAAACACCAGACCGGCCGAGGCCAGCATGGTGTTCTGCATATCCCGGGTTCGGGTGGCACCGATAAACACCCCGTCCAGCAGGAAGCCCCAGACAGCCGTCAGAGGCAGCGCCCAGAGCCACGGCAGATAGGTCCAGGCCGTGAGGCGCACTTCCTCAATGCCGGTTAACAGGTTGATTAGTGACCTGCCTCCCAGTACAAAAGCGATGGTAAGCAGTACGGAACCCCAGAGCGACCAGCGCAGAGCCACGCGGAATACCCGTCGGAACTGCCCGCGGTCGCCCTGGCCGACGGCTTCGCCGATCAGCGCCTCGGCGGCATTGGCAAAGCCGTCGAGGCCGTTCGATATCACCAGCAGAAAGGTGATCAGCACGGCATTGGCGGCCAGTATGGTATCGCCCTGGCGGGCGCCCTGGGCGGTGAAAAACGCCAGTACCAGCAACAGGGCGATGGTGCGCACCATGATGTAGCGGTTCACCCGTAAAATGGCGGCGTAATCGCCGGCCCGGCCAAACAGCGCACGGGTCAGACGCTGGCCAGCGGGCATCTTATTCAATACCAAATAAATGCCCACTCCTGCCGCAGAGTATTCTGCCATCACCGTTGCGATCGCCACCCCGGCGCTGTTCCAGCCGAGGACCGTCACAAACAGCACATCCAGAATAATGTTCAGGCCATTAGCGACGATCAGCATCACCATCGGGCCCTTGGGCGTCTGGGTACCAATCAGCCAGCCCACCAGGGTGTACTGACAGAGCACGGCGGGCGCGCTCCAGATTCTTATGGTGGCATAGGCCGAGGCAAGCTCCGTCACCCGCTCACTGGGATTCATCAGCATCAGCGCGGTGCGAATCAGCGGTTGATGACAGAGAATCAGCACCAGCCCGATACCGACGGCCAGCAACAGAGACCTGAGCAGCAGAGCGATCTGGGCAAACTCATCCTTTCTTCCCCAGGCCTGCGCGGCCAGGCCGGTTGTGCCCATGCGCATGAAGCCGAACGTCCAGTAAAGAATGCTGAACAGATTTGCGCCGACTGCGACTGCCCCAAGGTATTCCGGGCTTTCCAGATGACCGAGAACGGCTGTGTCCACCAGCCCCAGAAGGGGCACGGTCAGGTTGGTCAGCATCAGCGGCCAGGCCAGTGCCCAGAGTCGGCGATCGGTCACGGTCAGGGCGCCAGCGCCCGTACGATCAGGTTTAGTGGCCAGAAAAACTTCCTTATTTGCCCCTTATGTAGCGGCAGAGACTTTCGACTTTTTGCGGAATACGCGTATACTTGGCCCTGATTTAACCATGGCAGGCCTAGGCTCCGGCAACAATAGTGCACGCCAGCATGAGTTGCGGGAGGAGATTTGGTCGCAAAATCCGAAAATAATAACACTCTGTGGAGACACAGTATGCGCGTGCAAGTAAGGCGGGCTGGTGCTCTTCTGGGCGGACTCATGTTCCCGGCGATGTCCATGGCGGACTGGACCCTGAACATGAGCCCAGGCGTGACCGGCACCAGTAATGAAATTTTTGACCTTCACATGACCATCCTGTGGATCTGCGTCGTCATTGGCGTTGTGGTCTTCGGAATCATGTTCTGGTCTATTTTTGCTCACCGGAAATCGAGGGATCCCGATCGGAAACCGGCCAATTTCCACGAAAATACACTCGTGGAAATTCTCTGGACCGTCATACCGCTGGTGATCCTGGTTGTGATGGCGATTCCCGCCACTGCAACGCTGGTCGATATGTATGACACCACAGAGGCGGAAATCGATATAAAGGTGACCGGTTATCAGTGGCGCTGGAAATACGATTACCTCGATGAGGAATTCGGCTTCTTCTCGAACCTCGCAACCAGCGACGATGAAATCAATAACCGGACTGCCAAAACCGAAAACTATCTGCTGGAGGTGGATAAGCCGCTGGTTATTCCGACCAAAACAAGGGTCCGTCTGCTGCTGACGGCCAATGACGTGATTCACAGCTGGTGGGTGCCGGCGTTCGGCCTCAAGAAAGATGCTATTCCCGGGTTTATCAACGAAATCTGGACTGAAGTGGACGAACCGGGCATCTACCGCGGCCAGTGCACTGAGCTTTGCGGTATCAGGCATGGCTTCATGCCGGTCGTTGTCAAAGCGGTTCCCCGCGAGGAGTACGATGCCTGGATTGCTGAACAGACCGCTTCGGCGGACGCGGAGCGTGAGCTGACCCAGAAGGACTGGACCATGGCGGAATTGATGGCGCGTGGCGAGCAAGCCTATGCCACCGCCTGTGCAGCCTGCCACCAGCCTGATGGTAGCGGCGCACCGCCGGCCTTTCCGGCACTGAAAGGCAGCCAGCTGGCGCTTGAAGACATGGAAGGCCATATTGATATTGTGGTGAATGGCGCGGCCGGGACGGCCATGCAGGCCTTCGGCAACCAGCTTAGCGAAGTCGACCTTGCGGCGGTGATTACCTACGAGCGTAATGCCTGGGGTAATGACACCGGCGAGATGGTCACACCGAAAGAGATTCTAGATTACAAGAACCGGGAATGATTGAAGTTCGGGCACCAGAACATATTTCTGGTGCCGGGTTTTCAACCACGGCCAGATTAATGACATCACCAGCCGGATTTATCAGGCGGTAACGGGGGTTTTCATGAGTGCGGTTACAGATACCCACGCCCAGGACGATCATCACCACGGCCCAGCAAAGGGGTTCACACGGTGGTTGCTGACGACTAACCATAAAGATATCGGGTCCATGTACCTGATATTCAGTTTCACCATGTTCCTGCTTGGCGGGGCCATGGCAATGGTTATCCGGGCCGAGCTGTTCCAGCCGGGCCTGCAGATCGTGCAGCCGGAATTTTTCAACCAGATGACCACCATGCACGGTCTGATTATGGTGTTCGGTGCGGTTATGCCCGCCTTTGTCGGCCTGGCGAACTGGATGTTGCCGCTGATGGTGGGCGCTCCCGACATGGCCCTGCCGCGGATGAACAACTGGAGCTTCTGGCTGCTGCCCTGCGCCTTCCTGATTCTGGTGTCCACACTGTTTATGGAAGGCGGTGCACCAAACTTTGGCTGGACCTTCTACGCGCCATTATCGACCACTTATGGCCCGCCCAGCACGACCTTCTTTATTTTCGCCGTTCATATCATGGGTGTGTCGTCGATTATGGGTGCGATTAACGTGGTGGCCACCATCCTGAACATGCGGGCGCCGGGCATGACCCTGATGAAAATGCCCCTGTTTGTATGGACCTGGCTGATCACCGCGTTCCTGCTGATCGCGGTTATGCCGGTGCTTGCCGGTGTCGTCACCATGATGCTGATGGATATCAACTTTGGCACCAGCTTCTTCGATGCGTCCGGCGGCGGTGATCCGGTGCTGTTCCAGCACGTGTTCTGGTTTTTCGGGCACCCCGAGGTTTACATCATGATACTGCCCGCCTTTGGCGCGGTGTCCCATATCATTCCGGCCTTCTCCCGCAAGCCACTGTTCGGTTATGCATCGATGGTTTACGCCGTGGGCGCAATTGCACTGCTGTCGTTCGTGGTCTGGGCGCACCACATGTTCACGGTGGGTATTCCGATTGCCGGGCAGCTGTTTTTCATGTACGCCACCATGCTGATTGCGGTGCCGACAGGTGTGAAGGTGTTCAACTGGGTGGCGACCATGTTCCGTGGCTCGCTGACGTTTGAAGCCCCCATGCTGTTTGCAGTGGCTTTCGTGATTCTTTTCACCATCGGCGGCTTTTCCGGCCTGATGCTGGCCATCGCGCCGGCTGACTTCCAGTACCACGATACCTACTTTGTGGTTGCCCACTTCCACTACGTACTGGTGCCAGGAGCCATCTTTGGCATCTTCGCCTCGGCCTATTTCTGGCTGCCCAAGTGGACCGGCCACATGTATGACGAAACCCTGGCCAAGACGCATTTCTGGCTGTCGTTCGTGGGCATGAACCTGGCGTTCTTCCCCATGCACTTCCTCGGACTGGCGGGTATGCCGCGCCGCATTCCCGACTATGCGCTGCAGTTTGCCGACTTCAACATGGTGTCCAGCATCGGGGCGTTCATGTTCGGTGCTACCCAGCTGTTGTTCCTGTGGATCGTGGTCAAGTGCGTGCGCGGCGGTGAAAAAGCATCTGCCAAGCCCTGGGATGGCGCGGAAGGACTGGAGTGGACGGTGCCCTCGCCGGCGCCCTACCACACCTTCTCAACACCACCGGAAGTGAAGTAGAAGCAGGCCCGGCCTGTGGATACAACAACAATCGATAACGGATAAGCCATCGGAGACTGACATGGCGGATAACCAGACCTATTACGTGCCGGAACAGAGCAAGTGGCCCATTGTGGCCACCGTCGGCCTGGGTGTAATGCTGTATGGAACGGCGGCCATCATGGTCAATGGCAAGCAGGGCGCGGAAACCACCGGTTCCTGGATTACCTTTTCGATCGGTGCGGCCATCATGGTCTACATGCTGTTCGGCTGGTTCGGCAACGTCATCAAGGAAAGCCGGTCCGGGCTTTACAGCCCACAAATGGACCGGTCGTTCCGCTGGGGTATGAGCTGGTTCATTTTCTCCGAAGTCATGTTTTTTGCGGCGTTTTTCGGCGCGCTCTTTTATGCACGAGTGTTTTCCATTCCCTGGCTGGGCGGCGAAGGGGACAAAGGCAGCTCAAGCATGCTGTGGGAAGGGTTTCAGGCGACCTGGCCTCTGCTTAATACTCCGAACCCGGAGGCTTATCCGGCGCCCGAAGGTATTATCGGGCCCTGGGGTCTGCCGCTGATCAACACCATCCTGCTGGTGACGTCTTCATTCACGGCAACCATTGCCCACCATGCGCTCAAGGAAGACCACCGCAAGAAAGTGACCATCTGGCTTACGGCAACTATTGCTCTGGCCCTGGTGTTCGTCTGTGTTCAGGGGTATGAATATGCTCATGCCTATCAGGATCTGAATCTGACGCTGCAATCGGGCATTTATGGCAGCACCTTTTTCATGCTGACCGGTTTTCACGGCGCCCACGTGATTTTGGGCACCTTGATGTTGATCATCATGTTGGTGCGGATTCAGAAAGGGCACTTCACCGCCGACAATCATTTCGGCTTTGAAGCGTCGTGCTGGTACTGGCACTTTGTAGACGTGGTCTGGCTGGGACTCTTTGTTTTCGTTTACGTCATCTGAATCAGGCGTCAGGGGGTCGGGTTAAGTTCCAGGCCCCCCTGCCAGAGCGATAACAGAATAACCGCCAGTAGCGCCACGCTCAGGGCGACCCGCAGTGCCAGGGAATTGAGAACCCTGTTGGTTTTCCCGCCGTCTTTTACCAGAAAAAATAATCCGCTGAACAGGCTCACCAGAATAGCTAGCATAAGTACAACGACGAGAATCTTCAGCATGATTAAACCTGTGATGCAAAATGTGGGTTTACTTAACACTATAACAGACCATGTCTGACCCAGTCTCAGCTTCCGGCCGACAATGGCGACTTGACTGGCGGCTGCTGCTGTTTTCCGGGCTGTTTCTGCCGGTTTTGCTGTCTCTTGGATTCTGGCAACTGGACCGGGCCGATGAGAAAAAGGTTCGGCTGGCGCAGTGGGAAATCCAGAGTAACCAGCTTGACTGGCCTGAGCACTTACAGGCTGGACTGACAGTGGGTCAGCCTGTCGATCTTCGGGGCCGGTATCAGGACAAAACCTGGCTACTGGATAACAGAACCCGGAACGGCGCGCCCGGCTATGAGGTACTTACCCTGTTTCAGCCAGAGCAAGGTAAACCCCTGGTCATAAATCGGGGTTGGGTAAAGGCGCCCAGGCGTCGGGATGAGTTGCCCGATATTCAGATACCGACCGGGTCGGTGGACTTGTCCGGCCGGCTCAGTGAGTACCCGGTGCCGCCGGTGCTGATGGACACCGCCGTTGACCAGTCACAATGGCCAAGACGGGTGCAGGTGTTGACCAGACAGGACGCCCGGAACGTAAGTAAGACGGTGGCCTCGCTGATTCTGCGTCTTGACGACACCTCCCAGCCCGGTGCCTATCGTGCCGACTGGGCGCCGGACCGGATGGGGGTTCAGACCCACTATGGCTATGCCGTGCAATGGTTTTCCCTGGCCACGGCGCTGATTGTATTGACGGTGGTTGCAAGCTACCGAAAAACCGAACGCAAAGATGACAACGGCTGAATTCATGAACGAGAATAATGAGAGTAACAAGATGTCACCGGCACAGGTTCGCCGCGGTCGGCGAATGGCGCTGCTGCTGTTTGCTGTCGGTTTCGGGCCGATGATTCTGGCGACGGTCATGTACTATACCGGCTGGATGAATCCGACTGACCACAGCAACCATGGCGAGCTTATTCAGCCGCCTTTTGCCGTGTCCGGGCTGGAAATGCGTGGCGCCGACGGTTCGCCGATGGCGGATCGGTTCGGGCCTGAACTGGAAGAGCCGGAATGGATGATGATGGTGGTCGCTGAAGATTGTGGCGACACCTGCGAAGACCTTCTATACAAGACCCGCCAGGTCAATATCGCGCTGGGCAAGAACGCCAACCGTGTGAATCGATCGGCCTGGTTGGGTCGTATGAACCCGGGGCTGGCAAAGCGCTGGCCGGATGAATACGAATCTATGGAAAAGCTGGGCATGCCCGCAAGCGGGGAACCATCCTGGCCGCCGGGTGTCGATCCTGCGGAAGAACCAAGAATTCTGCTTGTCGATCCTTTCGGCAACATCATTATGCATTACGGCAGTGAGCATACCGGCAAGGAAATGCTGAATGATCTGAAACACCTGCTGAAACTGTCACAGATCGGTTAGACGCATTTCCGGAGACTCAACCTTGAATCAGACAATGCCCTTCGTTTCCGACATTCAGAATCGTACCCGCCTGCTTGCCAGGATGGCCCTTGCGGCCGCCCTGTTTGCCGTGGTCGTTATCATGCTGGGGGCGTGGACCCGCCTGGTGCATGCGGGCCTTGGCTGTCCGGACTGGCCAGGCTGCTACGGGTTCCTGACCGTGCCCCAGGATGAAGCGCGAATAGCCATAGCCAATGCCCGCTTCCCTGACACACCCGTTGAGGTGGAAAAAGGCTGGCCGGAAATGATTCACCGTTACGCGGCGGGCATTCTCGGGCTGATCGTATTCAGTCTGGCCGGGTATGCCGTACGCCATCGCCGTGAAGGGTTGCCGGTCAAGCTGATCCTGTTCACCGCGGCCTTCATTATTTTACAGGGCGCGTTTGGTATGTGGACAGTCACGCTCAAACTCTGGCCTCAGGTGGTCGCACTCCACCTTCTGGGCGGTTTCACCACGCTCAGCCTGCTGACTCTGATAACCCTGCGTCTGCGGCGACTTTCGGGGGCCGATAACGCTACCGACATCGAGGCCGATCCACCCCTGGAAAAACCCCGGCAGGCAGTCCGCCCCGGGCTCTCTCCTGACCTGTCCCGGCGTTTCCGGCCCTGGCTTTACGGCGGTCTGGCGCTGGTTGTCATGCAGATTGCCCTGGGTGCCTGGACTGCGGCCAACTATGCGGCCGTGGCCTGTACCGACCTGCCCACGTGTCAGGGCGAATGGTGGCCGGCGGAAATGGATTTCCAGCATGGCTTTGATATTACCCAACAGGTGGGCCCGAACTATCTGGGCGGGCAGCTGACTGCCGATGGGCGGGTTGCGATCCACGTAACCCATCGGGTGGGCGCCATCGTTGTTCTCGGTTACTTTACGGTGCTTCTGGCATTGCTGTGGCGCCGGGTCAAGGGAGCGCCGCTGATGTGGCATGTGGCGCTGGTCGCAACGGTGCTATCCATACAGATCCTGCTCGGGCTGGCCAACGTGGTCTTCCATATCCCTTTGTCCGTGGCGATTGCCCATAATGCGATGGGGGCCGGTCTTTTGCTGAGCGTGATCAATCTGATCTGGCGTCTGCAGCGAGTACCGGTTAGCCTGTCGGGCCCGGCAACGCAACGCACAACCATGAATGATCGAGAGGTGACAGCATGAGCGAGCATGTTGAAAGGCTGCCCGCACAGGCTTCCAGCGAGACCGCCCCGTCCGCAGGCATTACCTGGCGGGATTACCTGGAGCTGACCAAGCCGACTGTTGTCGCGATGATGATCCTCACCTCGGTGATCGGTATGTTGCTGGCCGTCCCCGGTGTACCCGGATGGGAGGTGCTGATTTACGGCAATCTTGGTATCGCCCTGCTCGCCGGTGCCGCCGCCGTGGTCAATCATGTGGTTGATCAGAAAATCGATACCATGATGGCACGTACCCGTAAACGACCGGTCGCTACGGGAAAGATTGCGCCTCTGGAGGCCATGGGTTTTGCGACCCTGCTTGCCGCCGCCGGCATGGTGATTCTGCTCTGGAAGGTGAACGCGCTGACCGCCTGGCTTACCCTGGCCTCACTGGTAGGCTACGCGGGTGTTTATACTCTTTTTCTAAAGCGTATGACCCCGCAGAACATTGTGATCGGAGGACTGGCCGGTGCCATGCCACCCCTGCTGGGCTGGACGGCGGTAACCGGTCAGGTCGACGGCCACGCGCTGCTGCTGGTGCTGATTATTTTTGCCTGGACCCCGCCGCATTTCTGGGCGCTGGCCATCCATCGCAAGGAAGAATATGCCAAGGCGGGCATCCCCATGCTTCCGGTGACTCACGGCAACCGCTACACCGAGTTGCACATACTGCTTTACACGCTGATGCTGCTGGCCGTGAGCCTGCTGCCGTTTGTCACCGGCATGTCCGGGATGATTTACCTGATCGGAGCGCTGGCTCTGGGGCTGAGATTCCTGCAGTACGCCGTTCGCCTGTTGCGCGGTGATGATCGCCGGGTCGCCATGAATACCTTCAAGTATTCGATCACCTATCTGATGGCGCTGTTCGGGTTCCTGCTTGTCGACCACTTTGTCTTTTTCTGATGGTCTTTTAGTTGCGCCGTCTGATCCGGCTATGGAGACGTTATGAGTCGGTCGCTGGGTATTACACTGGGCCTGGTCCTGTTGATGGTGGTTCTGATTTTCGGGCTGACCATCGGGCGTCAGATGTTTCCGGTGGAACCGGAAGAGCCGACGCCGGCACCGGTGTTGAGCGCAATCAACGCCTATGTGTACGATAAACCACGGCCACTGGCGGACTTTCAGTTGCAGGATGAGCAGGGCGAGCCGTTTACGCCCGAGGACCTGAAAGGACACTGGACGTTCGCATTTATAGGCTACACCAACTGCCCGGATATCTGCCCGGCTTCCATGGCCAGCTTGCGGCAAACCGACAGTCTGCTGCCTGCGGATTTGCCGCAACCCGAATATCTGCTGATTACCGCCGACCCTGAGCACGATACGCCGGAAAAACTCCGTGATTACGTGGGTTTTTTCGGGGACGACTTCCACGGTGCTACCGGAGAGTTACCGGTACTCAGGAATCTGGCCAAGAGCCTCGGCGCGGTGTTTGTTCAGCGCGAGGTCGAAAGCGATCTGCTGGTGGACCATAGCGGCCACTTCGCGCTGATTAACCCTGACGGTCAGATGGCCGCCATTTTTCAGCCTCCCCACAAACCGGAAGACATCGCCAGTGCCTTCCGCCAGATCTATGAATGGGCCCGGGAGAACCACCCGCGCGCTGCCCGATCCTGACCGGAACGACTCCTATCATCGATCCGGACCGAGTGCCGGTCGTTTGCAGAGATCACTCCCATGCCTGACTCCAGTCCATCGGTGAACTCGAGAGAATTGTTATCCGTTCTAGCCGCCGGTGCCGTTCTGCTGCTGGTCACCCATGGCCTGGGCCGTTTCATTTACACCCCCTTATTGCCGTATCTGGTCGATGACGGGCTGATGAGCGCTGGCCAGGGCGCTGCGGTGGCGACCTGGAACTATCTCGGTTATCTGTTGGGCGCCCTGCTGGCCATCCGCTGGCATACCGTCAGCCACATCCGCAGGCTTCTGCCTGCCGCCCTGGGCGTCCACCTGCTGACCACCGCCGCCATGACCCAGATTGATCATCTGTCGGCAATCTCCGCTGCGCGGCTGATTAACGGTGTGGCCAACGGGGTGGTGTTTGTCCAGGTTCCCGCCTTGATCCTTGAATGGCTGGTCCTGAGAAACCGCGCTACCCTGAGCGGCCACCTGTATATCGGCGTCGGGCTGGGTCTGCTTTTGTCCAGTGGCCTGGTGAGCTTCAGCGCTGCCTGGCTGGAAGGCGCCGCCCGCTGGTGGCCGGCGGCGATCATCTCGGTGCCACTGGCCTGGTGGTCGATGGCCTGCGTTCTGAGACTGGACGTGCCGGTTCGAACGGCTGCAAACGAACAACTCCCGGTGGGAAAATACCCGCTGTTCGATCGGGCCAGTGTGCCTCTGTTTCTGTCCTACGCCGGTGCGGGCCTGGGGTATATCCTGCCGATGACCTTCCTGCCTCTGCTCGCCAACCAGCAACTGCCGCCCGGTCACTGGTTGTTGAACGGTGCCTGGTTCGTTGTGGCGATGGCTACCCTGCTATCGCCCTCTTTATGGAACCTGATCGGTGCCGGTATCGGTGATATTCGCGCGCTGCGACTGAATTTCCTGATTCAGCTGGTGGGGGTTCTGGCGGCTGTTGTCTTACCCGGACCGCTCGGGCTGGCACTCTGCGCGGCGCTGGTCGGCATCACTTTTGTAGGGACAGTCATGTTGACCCAGCGGATCGGCCGGGCGCTGCATCCCCACCAGGGGCCGCGGTTATCCGCTGCGATGGTCTCAGTTTACGGTCTTACCCAGATGGCCGGGCCGTGGCTGACCAAGCAGTGGCTGGACGCCGGCGGCACTTTGACTGCAGCGTTTGCCATGGGGGTTGCAGCGCTGGGGTTCGGAGCACTGTTTGCGTTTGTGGTGCCATTGCAGAAACGCCAGCCCAGGCCATTACGGACCTAATAATGACCCCGCCAGATCTGCTACCCATTGATCAAATCCTGCCGGACCTGGTTAAAACCCTTGAATCCAACCGCACCGTCCTGCTTCAGGCTCCGCCCGGTGCGGGTAAAACCACCCGGGTGCCCCTCGCGCTTCTGGCGGCATCCTGGCGGAACGGCCGTAAAATTCTGATGCTGGAACCGCGTAGGCTGGCGGCGCGATCTGCGGCGAATTACATGGCTTCTCAACGCGGTGAAAAGGCCGGAATGACCGTTGGCTATCGCACACGCCTCGACACCCGAATTTCACCGGACACCCTGATTGAGGTTGTCACCGAGGGCATCCTGACCCGAATGATCCAGTCCGATCCCGCGCTGGAGGATTACGCCGCAGTGATCTTCGATGAGTTTCATGAACGTTCCTTACAGGCGGATCTGGGCCTGGCTCTGGTACGGGAATCAAAGCAGGCATTAAGGGAAGATCTGCGGCTGATTATAATGTCGGCCACCCTGGACACGGCACCGATTGCCGCCGTGCTGGGCCAGGTGCCGGTGTTGACCGCCGAGGGCCGTGCTTTTCCGGTAGGCGAGCGTTACCGGCCTCTGCCACCGCGCGCCCGTCTGGTCGATCATCTCTGTCGGATCGTTATCGAGGGGCTGGAGAAAGAGTCCGGATCCCTGCTGGTGTTTCTGCCCGGGGCAGGCGAGATCCGCCGAGCCGAGCGCCAGCTTAAAGAAACCCTTGCCAGCCTGGGATCCGATTTCGGTTCGCTGGTGATTGCGCCGCTTTATGGCAGTCTTGGCCCGAAGGAACAGGATCTGGCGATTGCCCCTACCCCGGAAGGGCAGCGCAAAATCGTGCTGGCGACGGCCATTGCAGAGTCCAGCCTTACCATCCAGGGCATACGGGTTGTGATCGACAGTGGCCAGCAGCGCCGCCCCGTATTCGATGCAAACAGCGGTATGACCCGGCTCGTCACCGGTCGCGTCTCGAAGGCCTCGGCAGAGCAGCGCAAGGGTCGGGCCGGACGGGTTGAGCCCGGTGTCTGTTACCGCCTGTGGAGTGAGTCTGCCCAGTTTGGCCTGGCGGAATTTACCCCACCAGAAATCCATGAGGCGGATCTCGCACCCGTGGTGCTGGAACTGGCGCAGTGGGGCGCGAGATCTCCGGAGCAGTTGGAGTGGATCGATATGCCCCCTGCAGCACACTGGCAACAGGCAGTGGATATGCTGGGATGGCTGGACATGCTCGATACCGACGGCGGCATCAACCAGCACGGCCAGGCGGCCAGAGCACTGGGCACCCATCCGCGACTGGCCCATATGATTCTGTTGGGCAGAGAGATTGGCCTTGGCTACCTGGCGGCAGAGCTTGCCGCCCTGCTGGAAGAGCGCGACCTGGCCGGTCGATGGGCCGGGGCCGACATGCAGGAACGGGTCAGGATATTTCGCGGCAAGGGCTCGGGTCATGGTGTGGACGCCGCGCGAATGAAATCCATTGGCAAAACCGTCTCCCGGCTGTCGGACGGTATCCGTCCCTCTCCGGCTATGCCCACCGATGAAGAAGTAGGCCGCCTGCTTGCTCTGGCCTACCCGGATCGCGTTGCCCGGAAACGACCCGGTGACGCACCCCGCTATCAGCTCAGCAACGGGCGAGGCGCCGTTCTGCGGGATGACGACCCCCTGGGCAGACATCACTGGCTGGCCACAGCCGAACTCGACGGCAAGGCCCGGGAAGCGACCATTTACCTGGCCGCGCCAATTGATCCGGCGCTGTTGGAGCGGGATCTGGCCGGTCACATCCATGAACGGGACGAAGCACTCTGGGACGACAGGCGCGGCACTGTTGTAGCCCGGCGCGTGAAAACACTGGGGCAATTAGTGTTGGAGGAAACGGCGCTGCCGGCCCCCTCTGCAGAATTGTTGCAGCAGGGGTTATTGGCGGCCGCGCGCAAAAAAGGGCTGAAAAGTCTGCCCTGGACACCGGCTGCCGAACAGTGGCTGGCCCGGGTTGTCCTCCTTGCCCGCTGCTTCCCCGACGACTGGCCGGCGGTCAACGAGCGCTGGCTGACGGATAACCTGGAAACCTGGCTCGGGCCCTTCCTTGCCGGGATGAACCGCTGGGCTGACCTGACGAAGCTGAATCTGGGCCAGGCCCTTGCCAGCCTTCTGGACTACCGGCAACAAAAGCAACTGGATGAGTTGGCGCCAACCCGCCTGACGATTCCCACCGGCCAGTCGGTAACCCTGGACTATACCGCGGAAAATGGGCCAGTGCTGGCGGCCAAACTCCAGGCCCTGTTTGGCTGGACCGGGACCCCAACGGTGGCCAGTGGCCGGGTGCCTGTTGTCATCCACCTGCTCTCCCCGGCACAACGCCCATTGGCGGTTACAGCGGACCTGGCGAGCTTCTGGCAAAACGCCTATCCGGAGGTGCGAAAGGATATGCGCGGGCGCTACCCGAAACACCCATGGCCGGAGGACCCGCTTAACTCAGAGGCGAGTCAGTGGACGAAGAAACGCAACCCTGAGAAATAAAAACACGTATTGCACGCTCAAGAAAGCTGTATAAAATGCGATCACCTCAATCACGCACCCAACCCATATGAAACTGGTTTCCTTCGATATATTCCGCACCCTGGGCTTTCCGGACACCACCATTCTCAAGCCAGAGCAATTCCTGGCCCATAAGGAACTGCTTAAGACGGCAGACTGGGTTCTTTTTCCGGAATACTGGCAGCTGAATGCCCTGGTTCACGGCCTGAAATGCCGGGTGTTCCCCAGTGTTGCCAGTTATCGCATCGGTCACGACAAGATTGAAATGACCCGTGCCTTCCAGGCGGTGGCGCCCGAGCACACACCCTGGACATTGATTGAAGCCAACGGCCTGCACGAGCAACAGTCGGTGTGGGATGCCATGGTGCTGCCTTTTGTGGCCAAGTTGCCAAAGGCCAGTATGGGTGAAGGGGTATGGCTGATCGAGAATCGGGAAGACTGGCGTCGTTATTGTGAAAAGACCAGCGTGCTTTATGTTCAGGAATATCTGCCGATTGACCGTGACGCGAGAGTGGTGATCGTTGGCAATAAAGTGGTCTCTGCCTATTGGCGCACCCAGGCCGATCAGGGTTTCTACAACAATGTGTCAAAGGGTGGGCAAATCGATCGGTCTCCGGTTCCCCCGATAGTGACGGATCTGGCGTTACGATTGGCACAGGAGCTTGAGGTGGA
>Ga0307973_1000071_pt1 | contig 55987 bp, 47 predicted proteins | sample OrgLakmetagen782_FD_201837 | JGI IMG/M metagenome (GOLD analysis project Ga0307973, IMG submission 201837) | Saline water microbial communities from Organic Lake, Antarctica - #782 | ecosystem: Environmental > Aquatic > Non-marine Saline and Alkaline > Saline | place: Antarctica: Organic Lake...
TGACCGGAGATGCAAAGTGAAACGGAGCATCGAAGGGAAGCATCTAATTTCCGGAAATCAATCAAGATCATTGAATATGCAGTTATCTAATGACCTCTAAAGATTGTTTTTATAACCTAAGTTGAGCGGTTTGAACAAAGTGAAAAAGCGCTTTACTTAGGTTTAATCCCGATTTAGAAATTGTTGTATTTCACCGAATGGGTAGTCTGTTCCGCAGAATTGCGGGAAGGTGAAATGCTTACAATTTCTTTATCGTGAGCGAGAATCGCTCAATTTGGGTATAAATTGTTCTGTATCACATTCTAATCTTTTCCAATTTTGCTATACGACTATCTTAGTGAATCCTGGTGCCTTTGTGTCTTATTGGCATTCTGTAAAGTCTGCCACTAAGGCACGAAGACTCGAAGTAACACAAAGTTATACATTAGATGATGTTAACTTATTGAAATACAACATTCCACTATTCCGATTATTAAGTGCGAAACTTAAGTAATTAATATACAGTTAACTACTGACCTCGAAATCTTCCTCTTATTATTTTGGCGCTCTCCTTATAAGATAATAGCTGATAAGGCCATAGACAATATTCGGGATCCAAACAGCGATAGCAGGTTGCAGGTTGCCATTGGCACTGAAAACAGTACTGATTTGCATGAACAGGATGTATGAAAATGTGAGGGTAATACCAATCCCCAGGTGCACCCCGATGCCTCCGCGCACCTTGCGACTCGATATTGCCACGCCGATAAGTGTGAGGATGATGTTGGCGAAAGGGAAAGCAATTCGCTGGTGCTTTTCTATCTGGTATTCCAGGATGTTACTGGTCCCTTTAAGCTTCTCTTTTTCAATGAAATTGCGCAAATCCCACCAGTCCATGGTTTTCAGGTCATCGAGGTTAATCACAAAATCTTTGGGGGTAAGGGCAATTGTGGTGTCTTTTTTTGAGCCGGTGGTGATTATCTCCCGCTTTCCATCCACGTGGCGCTCCACCCAGTTGTTGAGGGTCCATGAGCCGGTAGCGGTATCCCACTGGGCATAATCGGCTTTCAGTTTGGAAACCAGCTCTCCTTTTTCGAAATGTTCTAATGTGAACCGGCGTCCCAAATCGCGGTCGGCATTGTACGTCTCCACATAGATATGGGTGCCCGGAGCTATCTGCATATGGATGTTGCGGTTCTTCACTTCGCGGTCATCTTTCAGGTAGGTATACTGGAATTCCATCATCGTTTTATTGGTTTCGGGGATGATGAAGTTGCCTAAAAGAAAAGACACCAATGCGATAAGGGTGGAGGAGATAATAAAAGGACGCAGCATCCTGCGAAAGCTGATGCCACTGCTTAATATGGCTATGATTTCGGTGTTGAAAGCCATCTTTGAAGTAAAAAAAATAACGGTGATAAAAGTGAATAAGGCACTGAAAAGGTTGATGAAGTAAGGAAGGAAATTCATGTAATAATTAAAGACGATTTCTGTAAGCGGTGCATTCTTTTCCACAAAGTCGTCAATCTTTTCAGAGATATCGAAAACAATGATAATAATGGCAAGCATGCTGATAGCATAGACAAAGGTCCCCAAAAACTTTTTGATGATGTACAGGTCTATTTTCCTCATGCTGCTTTTGCTTACAGTCGCTGTTTCAGTTTTGGTATCATATTATTTTTCCAGGCTGCAAAGTTATCATTCATTATTTGTTTTCTGGCTTCTTTTACCAGCCACAGGTAAAAGGCGATATTATGCAGGCTGGCAATCATTCCACCAAGATACTCTTTAGCTACAAACAGGTGCCTCAGGTAGGCCCGTGTATATTCTTTGTCTACAAAGGAGGTGCCATTGGAATCTACCGGCGAGAAGTCTTTTTCCCACTTTTTGTTTTTAATATTGATGATGCCTTCCGAAGTGAACAGCATGCCGTTGCGTCCGTTGCGTGTAGGCATCACACAGTCGAACTGATCGATGCCCACAGCAATACTTTCCAGAATATTTTCCGGGGTACCCACGCCCATCAGGTATCGTGGCTTATCCTTAGGCAGGATATCGCACACCAGCTCGCTGATTTCATACATCACCTCGTGGGGTTCTCCCACGGCAAGGCCTCCTATGGCATTGCCGCCGGCCTCTTTCGAGGCGATGAATTCTGCCGACTCTTTGCGCAGGTCGTGGTAGGTGCTGCCCTGCACAATAGGATACAGCTCCTGGGCATGCCCGTAGAGGGGGGGTGTGTTGCGGTATCTGTCAATGCAGCGGTCGAGCCAGCGGTGGGTGAGCTGCATCGAATCGCGGGCATAGTCATAGTGGCAGGGATAGGGCGTACATTCATCAAAAGCCATCATAATATCTGCCCCGATAACGCGCTGCGTATCGATAACATTTTCAGGTGTAAACTGGTGATAGGATCCGTCGATATGCGACTGGAAACGTACTCCCTGTTCAGTCATCTTGCGGCGCTGCGACAGGGAATACACCTGGTAGCCTCCGCTGTCGGTAAGGATAGGATGCTGCCAACCCATAAACTGATGGAGGCCTCCGGCTTGCTGTAAAATATCGAGGCCAGGCCGCAGAAACAGATGATAGGTGTTGCCAAGGATAATTTCGGCGCCGGCATCTTCCCTCACCTCTTTGGTGTGGATAGCTTTAACCGTGCCGGCAGTGCCTACCGGCATAAATATGGGCGTTTCTATCCTGCCGTGATCTGTGATAATCTCTCCCGCACGCGCCTTCGACTTGCTGTCTGTTTTAGTCTCTTGAAATTTCATAGCCTTAAAAAGCTTCAAAGGTACGGTTTATTCATTTTCTTTAGATAATTTTGCGTTCAGAATAGAAAAATATGGAGTTTCTGAAATTAATACTTGTCGCCCTTTTTTTACTCACCGTATTAACGCAGTTGTTTTATTACTGGGGCGTGTTTAGCAGGCTTGCCTTCAGCTCCGGCTCCCCTGCCGGAACAAAGGAGTTTCCCTCTGTTTCGGTGGTGCTTTGTGCCCGCAACGAAGCGGAGAATTTGCGGGCGCTGCTGCCGCAGCTGTTAAAACAGGATTATCCTGATTTTGAGGTGCTGGTGGTGAATGATCTTTCTGATGATGACACCAGGGAGGTTTTGGAAGCGCTGCAAAAAACTTATAGCCACCTGAGGGTTTTTACGCTTTCGCAGCATTTGAACTTTTTTAAAGGCAAGAAATTTCCGCTATCGCTCGGAATAAAGTCAGCGAAAAATGAACATCTGCTGCTCACCGATGCCGATTGCTACCCCAAATCCAGCCAATGGATACGTAGGATGATGCAGGGATATGATAGCAACACCGAAATAGTGATTGGATATGGCGCTTATGAAAAACGAAAAGGATTGCTGAACACCCTTATCCGTTATGAAACGCTGAAGACGGCCATGCAATATTTCTCTTATGCCCTGATGGGAATGCCGTACATGGGCACAGGCCGAAACCTCTCGTATAAAAAGAGTTTGTTCTACCGCATGAAAGGGTTTGTGTCGCATTATAATGTGGCTTCGGGCGATGACGATTTGTTTGTGAATACGGCGGCAGATAAATCCAATACGCGCGTGGTTTACAGCAAAGAGAGCCATACCTTGTCACAGCCCGAAACTTCCTTTAGCAGTTGGTTTAGGCAAAAAGGACGACACCTGACCACCGGCAAACGCTATAAGAAACACGATAAATGGTGGCTGGGCATCTATGCGCTGTCAAAAACAGCCCTTTATGTGTTTTTTGCATTACTGCTGGCCCTTCCCGTGCCACAGCCCTGGCTTTTTATTGCGCTGGGCGCCATGGGGGTGGTAATTATTACCCAGATGGTGGTGACACAAAAGGCTGCGCAACAGCTCGATGAAAAGAAACTGGGCCTTGCATCGCCATTACTTGAATTATTTTTTGTATTTTTTGAGCCTCTTTGGGCAATAAGAAGTTTTATGAGCAGAAATAATCAATGGAAGTAAATCCTCATCTTACGGAAAAGGCGAAACACGACTACCAGCTGGTAATAAGAGCGCTGGAGCAGAAGGACCGGAATGCCTATGCCGACCTGATGAGTCGCTACCGTGAACCGCTCTATTTTATGGTGCTCAAGATGACCAATAGTCCTGCTGATGCGGAAGACCTTACCATTGAAGCTTTTGGCAAAGCCTTTAAAAATCTGCCTTATTATTCTCCAAAATATGCATTCAGCACATGGCTGTTTCGCATCGCCTCCAACAACTGTATCGATTACCTCAGGAAAAGACAGCGTACAGCTTCTTTTGTTGATGAAGGCTATGATGAAAACGGCGAATTACTTAAGCGTGATATGCCTTCTGAAATAGCTGATCCGGAAGAGGCTATCCTCCATAAAGAACGCCTGGAAAGGATCAAGGTGGTTGTTGACCGGCTAAAGCCTCATTACCGTAAGTTAGTGGACCTGCGATACTTTAAAGAGTATTCATATGAGGAGATTTCCACCCTGCTCGATCTGCCACTGGGAACTGTCAAAGCACAGCTTTTCAGGGCGCGGGAGTTTTTGCAGAACTTTATGAATGAGGATGGAGAATAAATAACGCAGCTGTAAGTGTTCACTGCGATGCGTTTATAGCCGTATCTAGTTTCTTGCTGAGTCCGCTTTTATTTTTCAGTCAATTGTGTTGCTTCATATTCATCCATTACTCTGATGGCTTGCTTACGCCCGTAATTAATCAGCTCTTTGGCGCGGTAAAACCCGAAGGTATCGCTGGAGTAGCGGGAGATATTTACCACTACTTCCGGGTGGTATTGCTTAATGTACAAATCGGTTACTTTCTCCTGCAATACCCACATGCTGGAGGTGATCAGGTCGAAGAATCCCATCTGACGATGTTTTTTTTCCTCCTTGTGGTTGAAAAAGCCGGGCCAATGCCCATTGATAAATTCCCGGATCCTGCGGTATTTACTCTCTTCATTTTCTTTGAGCCTTAGCGACTTTTCAGGACTCTCATACGGCCCGGGATAATTCAGGTTCACTCCCACAATGATATCGTTTTCCTGTCTCTTCACCCGGTCCAGAGGAAAAGGGTTGATAATCCCTCCATCCACAATTTCTATATCTTTCTGCTGGTAGGGAGCCATCACTGAGGGGATAGCTATGGAGGCGCGGATAGCTTCATAGAGACTTCCCGACTCATACACCACCTCGCGGTGGTTGGTGATATCAGTGGCGAGGATAGTCAGGGGGATATCCAGGTCCTGGATGTTGCGGTCGGGAAAGATATCTTTCATAGCATTCAGCACCTTCTCGCCACGGATAAATCCCCGTTTGCTAACGGTAAAGTCCATTAGCCTCAGGATATCGATTTTTTCGAAGCTGCAAATCCACTCCTTATATTTCTCCAGCCCCCCGGAAGCATAGGCGCCACCCACTACCGAGCCGATGGAGCTTCCCGCCACAGAAGTGATCTCATATCCCCGTTCCAGAAGTTCTTCAATGACCCCGATATGAGCCATTCCCCGTGCGCCGCCACTGGAAAGTACCAGCGCAATCTTTTTATTCTTCATAGTGCTTTGCAAAATTTAATAGTTTTTCTATTTCAAGTAGCTCAATGCAGGTTACCTTTTCGTTCAGTCCATAACATATTGATAAGAAGTAATTCTCATCCCATCGCTTGTGGTACAGGTTCACCTTTGCGGCCTGCTCCCGGGAAGTAAAAACAGTATAAGCCCCTGCACCTTTTCCTTTACGCACTGTAAAGCTGTTTAGCGTTTCGGTGAGGCCGCTGCCCATATATTTCAGATAAGCCTCCTTCAGGCTCCACAGGCGCGAAAAATCCTTATCGGGTGTTTCCGATGTCTGCAAGAGGGCTATCTCTTCCTCCGAAAAAAAACGGCGGGCCACCTGCAACTTATTGCGGCGCAGCTTTTCGATGTCTATGCCAACATGGTCTTCTGAAACTGCCGCGGCCACATAAATACCCGAGTGAGAAACGTTAAAAAATAGTTTGCTGTTTTCCAGATAGGGCTTCCCGTGTTCGCTGCAGTGAAATACTCCTTTAGGAAAAGTTCCGGTAGCAAGAAAGAGGGCATACCGGCTGAGTACTTCTCCTGCCAGGTTCCGCAGGCGGTCTTGTGGGTGATGGTACCGTTCGGCTTTACGGACTACTTCTTCCGGCAGCAACGGGGCAAAAGACTGTTGCAGGAGTTCAAAGCTAATTTGGTTAATATTCAGCACCTTAACGGATGTCATCTCATGAAGCCTCTTTCATCTTTTCAGCATGTTCAATTACCTGCGAAAATACCCTGAAAAAATTCCCTCCCCAAATTTTTTCTATATCCTCGTAAGAGTAGCCCCTGCGGATAAGCTCTGCGGTAATATTCTTCAGTTCTGACACATCGTAGACCCCTTCCAGCGCTCCGCCGCCGTCGAAGTCGGTGCCAACACCCACATGGTCAATGCCTGCCACGGCTACAATATGGTCGATGTGGTCTACAAGGTCTGTGACATGCGCCATGGGGGGAGGAAATCTTCTGTTTGTGCTCTGCCAGGCCCTTCTGGCCTGGGCTTCCTCTTCGGCAGTCAGGTTTTTAAAGTCATTAAACTTATCGCGTAAAGCAGCCATGGCCGAGTCTCTCTCAGGAGATGAGGGCATCTCTTTTACATAATCGCTGAGTACACATACCTGCACTACGCCGTTATTTGCTGCAACAGCCTGCAGCATGTCATCTGACAGGTTGCGGGGATGATTGCATACAGCGCGGGCATTGGAGTGCGAGGCAATGACGGGCGTGGTGGTCACTTCCAGCACATCATAAAAAGCGGTATCTGAAATATGACTCACATCCACCATGATGCCTAAACGGTTCATCTCATTCACCACTTTTGCCCCAAAAGGGCTTAAGCCCTGGTGTTCGGTGGTATCTGTAGAGCTGTCGCAGATATCGTTATTGCGGGTGTGCGAGAGGGTGATGTAGCGTACGCCCCGCCTGTAGAACTCTTTAACGCGGGAGAGGTCTTTAGCCAGCGGAAAGCCGTTTTCCATGCCGATAAAGAGCGCTTTTTTACCTTCCCTTTTAAGCTGCAGAGCATCAGCAGGGGATAGTGCAATGGCAGCCTTGCCGGCATGACGTTCGGCTACCATTTCGATGGAATCAATAATGCGGTGTGTTTTTTCATAAGCGGCACGGTAGTTCTCTTTTGTGCGATCGCGCTGGCCTACAAAAGCTGCCAGGAAAACGGCATCTAAGCCTCCTTCATCCATCCGTGGCAGATCTATTTTGTTACTTGACTTTTTTGGGTGATGACGCTCACCAAAATTATAATCCTCCGATAAAAACCACAGCGGCGTGTCGCTGTGGGAGTCGATAGTTATAAAAGAGCGGTGATATTCATCTACTTTTTCGAACAGTTGCGCGGAGCTGTTTTGCGAAAAGCATCCGGCAGTTATCAGCAGTGTAATGGTAAGAATAGTGAGTTTCTTATGCATCGGTTTATCATTTTATTACGATGCAAAGATATTATTGCAAACGGTATGCTGCTACAGTATTGTGGAAAAATGTAGGAATCAGCAATAATTTCCGTTCGCCGATATATTCAAAGTCAGCTGCCTGAACATCCTCTGCTTCGGTAGAAAGGATTAGAGTGGCTTCGCCATTGTGGCTTACTTTATGCACATTGCCTTTCCAGTCTGAGGTAAGGAAAGTGCTGCTGTCATAGGCTTTCAGCCCGTCGATACCACCTACGGGAGCCTCTGTCCGGGAACTTTCCATGGTCTGGGGGTTTATCTTCAGAATAAAATTCTGATTGCCGTTAAGTAAAAAAGGGCCGGAAGTCAGCATGCCGTTAGGTCGTTTAAGGCCCTGGTCTTTAAAAACAGCAACCTCATCCCGGTCAAGGACAAATATTTTCGCAGCGGCCATATCGCTGACGTAAATCTTATTGTCTAGCACCTCCATATCGTTCAGAAAGGAGGAGCCTTCCACGGAGATATATTTTACGATGGTGCCTTGTTGGATATCTATTTTTGCAATGCGGTCGATGTCGGTAACATAGAGATACCCGTTGGCAATGACCATTCCTTTTGGTGCGTGTAATCCTTCCGCCCACTTTTTGCTGAGAATCTTACCCTCGGTATCCAGTTTGCTGATGTAGCCGTTATCATCTTTATCTGTGGGTTTTCCGTTGATGTTGGATACAAAAAGCACCTCTTCATCTTCGAAGTATAGTACCGACTCCGGGGTGTCCAGACCTTCTGTTTCCCAAACCAGCTGTGGCTGGCTAATTCCCTGGAATGAGGCTGAAAGAAATATTATTACGAGGAATAGTTTTAGCGTTTTCATAACCGTTACATTTTTGTTTTATTAGTGATAAAACCTTCAATGCACAAATTGTTCATTCTTTCCTAACTGCCAGGCGGATTGTAAAGGCTCTTCCGTCGTGGTGCCTGCCTTCTTCAAGCAGGCGGAGCCCGGGCTTGTTCTGTAATATTTTATGCCCGGAAAAGTCTTCTGCCAGCATCTCAGCGGTGTAAAGCATATCGCTGTTTTTGGGGCCTCCGGTATTGAGCGGGAGCTGTTGCTTGTCAAAAGCCTCCATCACCAATATGCCTCCTTTCTTCAAGGCACGCATCAGCTTCTGGTGGATATCTGAGCGTATTTCGGGGGCAAGGTGAAGAAAGGTAATAAAAGCGGCATCGTAAGTGTTTTCCGGGAGCTCCAGTGTTTCCAAATCAGCCACTTCATAGCGTATACGTAATTTGTTTTCTTCGGCCAGCTTCAGGGCTTTCTCACGTGCCATCCGGCTATAGTCGTAACAGTGACACTCCCATCCTAACTTTGCGGCATATACCGCGTTACGGCCTTCACCTTCCGCAGGAAAAAGGCCCTTGCCGGGCTTCATCAGTTGTAACTGCTCTTTTACAAGTTCGTTAGGGTGTTTGCCATAAATATATTCGTTCTGTTCGAAGCGTTCTTCCCAAAAATCCTTCATAACATCTTTTTAAACCTTAAACGCATTATCAGTGGCTAATGTTGCTTTGTGAAGGCTGAAAACAGGGTTTAAAAAATAGGAAACCTCTCTGTAAAATTGTATTTTTGTAATTCAATTATTGACAAAACAGATTAAAGAACATACATATGACTGATAAGGTAGCGTTCCAAGCAGCAATTCTGGAAGGAATACCCGATACCCTTCCTCAAAAACCTGATTACAACCCTGATATTAATCATGCTCCGGTAAGAAAAGACATCCTTTCGCAGGATGAGAAGAAGCTGGCTCTTGAGAATGCCCTGCGTTATTTTCCGGAAAAACACCATGAGACGCTGGCCGCGGAGTTTGCCCGGGAGTTGAAGCAGTTTGGCAGGATTTATATGTACCGCTACCGTCCCACTTATCCTGTCCATGCCAGGAATATCGAAGACTTCCCTCACCGCTCCCGGCAGGCTGCCGCTATCATGCTGATGATAAGCAATAATCTTGACGGCGCTGTGGCGCAACACCCCCATGAACTGATCACCTATGGCGGAAATGGCGCTGTATTTCAAAACTGGGCTCAGTATCGCCTGACGATGAAGTACCTTGCGGAGATGACGGAGGAGCAAACGCTGGTGATGTATTCGGGGCATCCTCTGGGCTTGTTCCCCTCGCATACCGACGCCCCGCGTGTGGTTGTTACTAATGGTATGGTTATTCCCAATTACTCGAAACCGGACGACTGGGAGCGTTTCAATGCGCTGGGTGTTTCGCAATATGGCCAGATGACGGCGGGCTCCTACATGTATATTGGCCCCCAGGGCATTGTCCACGGGACGACTATCACGGTATTAAATGCCGGCAGAATGGTTTCCAAAGCCGGGGAAGGCTTAGAAGGAAAATTGTTTGTGACGGCAGGATTAGGCGGTATGAGCGGCGCCCAGCCTAAAGCAGCCAATATTGCGGGGGTGGTGAGTATCACCGCCGAAATCAACCCTAAAGCTGCCTACAAGCGCCACCAGCAAGGCTGGGTGGATGAAATTGTGGAAGAGGTGGATGAAGCTATCGATTTGGCGCAGCACTGGCGCAGCAAAAAGCAGCCCCGCTCTGTTGCATTTTTGGGAAATATCGTTGACCTGTGGGAGCGCCTTGCAGCACGTGACATCTATGTGGATCTGGGCTCAGACCAAACCTCCCTGCACAATCCTTTTGCCGGGGGATACTACCCGGCAGGGTTAACCTATGAGGCTGCCAACAACATGATGGCCGAAGCACCGGAGGCTTTCAGGGATTATGTACATAAATCGCTGCAGCGGCAGGTAGATGCTGTTAACAAGCTTACAGCCAAAGGGATGTATTTCTTCGACTATGGTAACGCTTTTCTGCTGGAAGCCTCACGTGCCGGAGCGGATATCATGGCGCAAGATGGGAAAAGCTTCAGGTATCCCAGTTATGTGCAGGATATTATGGGCCCCATGTGTTTTGATTATGGTTTTGGCCCTTTCCGGTGGGTATGTGCCTCCAACGACCCTGAGGACCTGGACAGCACCGACCGCATTGCCGCTGAAGTGCTCGAGAAGCTTGCCGAAACAGCTCCCCGGGAGATCACCCAGCAGATGGAAGATAATATCCGCTGGATACGGCAGGCTAAAGATAACAAAATGGTGGTAGGGTCGCAGGCCCGCATTCTTTATGCTGATGCGGAAGGACGGATGAAGATTGCCGAAGCTTTCAATAAAGCGATACACGACGGAGTGTTAAAAGGGCCTGTTATCCTCGGACGTGACCACCACGACGTGTCGGGAACAGATTCCCCTTTCCGCGAGACCTCGAATATCTATGACGGGTCGCAGTTTACGGCAGATATGGCTATACAAAACGTGATTGGCGATGCTTTCCGCGGCGCTACGTGGGTATCCATACACAACGGCGGTGGCGTTGGCTGGGGTGAAGTAATCAACGGAGGATTTGGCATGGTGCTTGACGGCTCAGCAGATGCTGACCGGCGCCTGAAGATGATGCTGCACTGGGATGTGAACAACGGCATAACCCGCCGGAGCTGGGCGCGTAACAAAGGCGCTATTTTTGCCGCCAAACGCGCCATGGAGAGAGAACCCAATATGAAAGTAACCTTGCCTAACCTTGTGGATAAACGGAAACTGGAAGGGTTGTTTTAGAACCACGATTGCAGCCAAAAAAGCAGAGCCCTGAAAGACACGGAAGAATAAAAAAGCCGGACACTGATTGGCATCCGGCTTTTTTTTACAACGAATGCAGATTATTTGATAATCACGCTGCGGCTCATTTCCCGTGTGCCTGTTTGCACGCGAAGCAAATAGAGTCCGCCGGCAAACTTATCTGCCGAAACGGTATGGAGATTATCTCCTTGTGTAAATTGCAGCCTGTCCGAAGTGTAAACCACTGCACCATATGCGTCATAGAGTGTTACAGTAACATCGCTGCCGGTGGCCAGCTTCAGCGCCACCGTAAATTGGTGTTGCGCCGGGTTTGGGTAAACATCCAGCGAAGATTCTCTGGAGAAGCTGCTTATCGCTGTTCCGGAGGTTCCGTTGAACTGCGTCTCATCGGCAGATCCAAAGTCGACAGTATTCAGGTTGACAAGCTCGATATCATCACTTGATACCAGTTTTACCAATCCATTGCCATCGGAGAAACCATTCCCTCCTTCGTCATAGATGATAAAAGCATAGCAGCCGTCTGAGGGAAGAGAAATATCTGTATACATCTCCACCCACGAGTTGGCATCCTCATAAGGCCCCCCGGCCACGATGACATCACCGGCAGCATTAAGGATCTCCCACGAGGTCTCCTCCGGATTGTTGTCGGTGCGCAGCAGCAGCTCTAAGGCTGTAGTAGTGGTTTCACCTGCTGTAAAAGTATCGCTTTGAGCGTTATTATCCTGAAATTCATCGGTTTGGTTGTTAGGGTTAACAATTTCTGCAAGAATGGTGTTTGTCTCCTGCACTTCAAAGGAAACTGCAGGCAGAGGCACCTCAACGGTTTCCATGCTGCTTAGTGTTCCCTCCCAGTTGTGAGTGTGCAAAGAGCCATTAATCTCGTATTCCACGGTAAAGCTTGTGATATCATCACTTCCGTAATTAATCGCTTCCACAACCGGCGCAATGATTCCGTCACAATTACTTTCCGGGATGTTGTGCAGTTCCGTCAGTGCCATATCGCATGCATTTGCTCCGGGGAGTTCCGTAAGGGATAACTTTTTTCCTTGCAGGATCTCCTTAGAGGAATTATTTTGCAAAAAGATCACCAGTTCGCAGTTTTCAACAACCCAATCTTCCTGCAGCGAAAATGTGAGCGTCTCGGTAAGCACATCATTTTCTGTAAAATCAACAGTGGTTCCGTTGGAAGAGGGCGCCATCAGTCGTTCAACAAAATTCACCTCATCCATTCCATGCCACGACTCTTCGATGTGGGATTAGGTAACCGCCAGGTGAAGTTTAATATTGGAATTATCATCATCTGCCACTTTTTCCATAGTGACTTCAATTTCAAAATCCATTAAGCCTTCATGGGTTCCTGTTACCTCTAATGCATAGGCAGAAGGAATAGCTTTGCGCTACTCATAGTGGGGCAGGTAGGTAGAATACATGCTGTTAGTATCTGATCCTCCTGCTACCGAAGAGGTGCCGTCAAAATATGCAGTAGGAAAGCTTGAGATTCCGTAATAATTCAGCCTGCTGGTTCCTGAGCTGGTCACATACGAATCCCCGTTATGATATTCGATAACGGCCACATCATGCCCGTTTTCCACCAACTCATCGGCCCCCATAGCCGATCCGGGACAGTAAGGGCACCATGTTCCGGTACCGATTTCAAGAATAACCATTTCGCGTTCCACCTCCTGGGCGGTTGCCGGAAAGGAGAACAGAAAAGTAACAACAAAAGAGAATAGTAAATTTTTCATTTTCATAGTAAAAAGTTTTAGTACATAAGGTAAATATATAAATAATGACATTTGTCAATCCTTGTTGGTTGCTTAATGCATTGGTATATTTAATATTTTGTGGCCATCCCTATTCTTAAAAGTTCGGCATTCAGGCTCTCCTGCGAGTCATCAAAAAAGACAGCCCCGATATAGCGGCCGTATACCCCAGTCTCTTTATCAGTGTGTATGGTAAAGACGTTGCCATTTTCCTCAAAGCGTTTAATTACGTAGTCTTTTGCTTCCATTCCCCGCTTGTATTCCTGCGAATCTTTTTTCTGTCTCCAGATCTCCGGGGTGTTGATCCCTTTGAGGCGGATGCGCTGTTCTGTAGTCATTTTGAACCCTAAGTCTATGATAGCGTCGATAGTATCACCGTCGACGACCCTTTTTAGTTTTGCACGATATTGATACATAGCGTTCTGATTTTGTGTAAAAATATGGAAATTTTTGTAACCCGATAAAATCTCCATTCCCGGGTGCTGTGAGTTATTAGAAAAATCATTATCCGGCAAGCTTATTATAAACGACAGCCAGCAGCGATCCGGCTTCTTTAATTTTCAGGCGCAGGCGAAATGGCATGTAGTCCAGAAAATCAGCAAAGAGATACGACGCCCGTCCGTAAATGATACCCGGCAGGAGCTTCAATTGCTGAAGTATTCCGGTATCAGTATATTTCCTGTGATATCCTGAAAGTTCTGCATAGTGTCCCACTACGGCATCTGCTTTTTTTACTTCCTTTTCGGGAAGCTGTTTTTCCCAGACGCCAATTTTTTTGGTGGTAATGGGATTCGCCAGGCTTTGATGATATTTCTCCACTTCCTTGTCGGGATGGTGAGCGAAAGCCTCCTGCTGACTTTTGTAAAAATCAAACATCGCCGCGGTGTATGGGATGTTCAGGTAGGTACAGATTTCACTCATTTTTTTTTCGGGGCAGGATACCAGGTCTTCGTAGCGGATTGTAAGGAAATGCCGGGGATGCTGTTGCTTGAGACGCAGGATTTTTTTGGCGGAAAACTTCCAGCGATAGGCGATAAGAGGAGTGTAGGGGGCCTCAAAGTCTACTTTTCTGATGGATACCAGGTTATCGCGGTAATCGCGTGTAAGGTGAATATACCTGGCGGTGGGGAATATCCTGAAGACTTTTTCGGCATTTGTGCTGTAGACAGGGTTTTTGTCGCCCACCAGTTGCAGCTCCCCTTTCGGAAATGGCGACTGATAATGGCTGTAAATCAGCTTTATAAGCGTCTGAAACGTCACCGAAACCTCGCTAGCAAGCACCTCCTTCTGCAGGGCTTGTTTGTCAACAGGCCAATTCCGGAAATCTTTATGGCGGTATACATCTGCAAGGAACCGCTGTAACCGTTTTTTATCCCATGACTGCACATGACCGTATTTTGGATAGAGGTTGGCAATCATAGGGCATTCGGTAGGAATAATGACATTAGGATGGGTATCCAGCAAGCTGCGCAGTAAATATGTTCCCGAGCGGGGCCGCCCTATGATAAAGAAAAAGGGTATGTTTTCCGGACTCTTCATCGGCGAAAGCTTTTAATTCTTTGAATAACAGGCTGGAAATCCGATCTCCGCGGAGTTATCAGGGCCCCGAAGGAGGTTTGCGCAATCTTCAGATAAAAGAGAATCATCAGTGCGGACCCAAAGGCATAGCTTACATTGGTAGCCATGGCGGCCCCGGTGCCTCCCAGTTCCGGGATCCAAAGAAAATTGAGGATGATGTTCAGCAGCAGGGCGGGAACAATAGCGTATATCGCATATAGCGGCTTGCCCAGCCCGTTCAGGTGGCTGTTAAGGATTCTGAAGGCTACAAACAACACTATCCCCGGAAGGATGGTCTGAAGCATACCACTGGCCGGAGCAAAACCGGCGCCATAGAGCCAGGGGATAAGATAAGGCATAATTACATAGAGCAGCATGGCGCCTACAACTCCCGCCATAAAAGAAAGGCGAAAGAGCTGTGCCACTTTTCTGTTCATCAGTGCTTTATCGGTAGTGTTGGCGCTACGCGACATAATTACCACCCCCATTGCCAGCGGCAACTGCCACAGCTGTTCCGAAACATTTACCGCCACTGAGTAGTAACCCACTTCACTAAGATCAGCCAGCCGCTCCAGCAGCAGCACGTCAATGCGGTAGATGAGCTTCATCACTAATAGCGATGCGGCATACATTGATCCCAGCTTTATCATTTTACCTGTTAACGTTTTATTCCATTTCCATGAAATATCAAAATCTTTATTGACTCTGTAAAAAGCGACGATGGAGATCAGGATGCCCGAGAGGAGCAGGGCAAGAATGGCGCCGGTTACCTGCATCCCCATCAGCACCACCAGGGCAAGTAAAAGTATCAGGTTTACCAGCGGCACCGACCACTTCATCATATTAGCGAAACGGTAGTTCTCCCTGCCCAGATAGATGCCTGCAATATAAACGGTAGCCAGCCTGAAAGGGATGATGAATATAGTGAGCGTGATAAGCAGAGCGCTAAAGTCCGGGTTGTTTAACAAAAAAAATGCCAGTGCAGTAATGACCATGCCAAGCAGGCTGGTGGCAACCAGGATATGCAGCACGGCCGAAGCTACCTCCTCATCGCGGTATGCTTTGCTGCCGATAAAAAAGACCGCCGTTCTCCGGATACCCATCGCCGTGAAGCTGGCTACGATCACAGGCACTACCGTTAGCGCTGTGAAGGTTCCTTTCCCTTCAGGACCCAGGTAGCGCGCGATGATGACGCCCATCAGCAGCGTTGACGCAATGGCAAACACATTGCTGCTAAAAACCCCCGAAATATCCTTTGCCAGGCTGCTCTTTTTCATGATGACTTTTTTACCAGGTCCCAGTATTTCTTCCCCAGCACGGGACCCCGTTCTATTAGTTTTCTTACTTTTTTATGGTGTGGAAACGAGCGCAGGAGATCCCCGGTCAGTTTTGTGGCAAACAGGTAGAACAGGATAGGTTGTACCTTCAGCCGTGTTAGTAAGGAGATTTTTTTGAGGCTGGGGGCATACCCTGCTTTTTTTCCCGCCTTGCCGGCGATAGCTTCTGCAACTTCCACTTGCTCTTTCGTGAGGTGCTTCTTCCAGTCGCCCACATTTTTATTGCTGATGGGCCGGAACAGTTTACTATGATACAACTCCAGATCTTCCTGGTTGTAGTGTTCCAGAAATTTATCGCGGTACTTATGAAAATCAAATATTTGTTTCTTGTAGGGGATATTAAGAAAATCGCACATTTCCCGGAAATGTTTTTCAGGGTGTTCTACAAGGTCTTCATAGCGGAGGTAATAGAACCGCCCGGGATATTTTTGCTGCAGGCTGAAATTCACCTTCAGCGATTTGCGCCACCGGTGAACGATGATGGGGGTTATCCCCTTTACAAAACCGGCCCTGAGCATTGACTGGAGGTAGTCACGGTAATCCCTCACCATGTGAATAACTTTGGCATCCGGAAACATTTTTAACAAGTAGCCGGAGCGTGGGGAGTAAACGGGATTTTTATCGCCTACCAGCTTGATCTCTTCTTTGGGGAACAAGGATTGGTAGCTGGCATTGACCACGCGGCACAGCTCTTCGTAGGAGGTGTTACCCTCCAGGGCCAGCAGGTCTTGCTTGAGCTGGCCGAGGTCGATAGTCCATCCCAGGATGTTCAGGGAATGGGGCTCTTCCTGGTTGGTGATGTCGTTATAGAACTCCAGGATTTTTTCCCTGGTCCATGATTTTACGGGTTGATATTTCCAGTAGAACCGGAGCATAAATGGCGACTCAATGGGGATGATCACATTGCTGTGCCGGTCGAAAAGGGTGCGCAACATCGTGGTGCCCGACCGGGGGCGTGCAATAATAAAAAACATCGGTAGCGAACGCTTTTGCTCCAGCGAGAGTGAGTGCTTTTGTTGATCCATTCAGATGTTGTTTGCAGCAAAAATAAGCAAATATTAGTGGTAAGGATTATTATGTTTAATTTTGCTTTTCAGGATAAGCGTTTAATGAATTTGTTATGAAAATCCCATTTAATAAACCCTACTTTACGGGTAAGGAAGCACATAATGTTGGTAAATGTGCTTACACCGGACAGATATCCGGCAACGGGCAGTTTACAAAACGGTGTCACAATTTTTTTGAATCGCGTTATGGGTTCAGGAAAGTATTGCTTACCAGCTCCTGTACCGATGCCCTGGAGATGGCGGCACTGCTGTGTTATATTGAAGCAGGTGATGAGGTGATTATGCCTTCCTACACTTTTGTGTCTACTGCCAATGCTTTTGCCCTGCGGGGGGCTACTATTGTTTTTGCCGATGTGGAAGAGGCTATTCCCAACATCGACTTGCAGCAGGTGGAGGCCTTGATTAATCCGCGCACTAAAGCGATTGTGGTGGTGCACTATGGCGGGGTGGCTGTGGATATGGACAAGGTGATGGCCCTTGCCGGGAAGCACAACCTCTTTGTGGTGGAAGACGCTGCCCATGCCCTTGACTCCTGGTATAAAGGCAAGCCTTTAGGTTCGATAGGGCACTTTGGGACGTTCTCTTTCCATGAAACAAAAAACATTATCTGCGGAGAAGGGGGCTTGTTGACGGTTAATGATGAGCGGTTTACGGAGCGGGCTGAAATTATCTGGGAGAAAGGGACGAACAGGGCGGCCTTCTACCGTGGAGAGGTGGAGGAGTATGGCTGGGTGGATCTGGGATCGAGCTTTTTGCCTTCCGACCTTACCGCCGCCTTTCTGTATTCCCAGCTGCAGGAGATTGATGACATCCAGAAAAGGCGGATAAAACTGTGGGAACACTATCACAAGAGATTGCTTTCTCTCCGCGAGGCGGGGAAAATCTATTTTCCCGACCTTCCGGAATATGCCACACGGAATGGCAATATGTTTTACATCACGATGCCGGACCGGCAAAAGCGGGATGAGGTGCTCAGTGCTATGCATCACGAAGAGGTGCTGGCCGTATTTCATTACCTGCCGCTGCACGAGAGCGCGTATTTCAAAAAACGTCACGACGGCCGTGAATTGCCCAACACCAAACGCTTTTCCGATACCATCATACGGTTACCGTTTTATCCGGAGCTGCAGTTTAAGCAGGCCGATAAAATCTGCACGTTGCTGGAGAAGCTCGTATAGCAATTGGCTGCTATGCTTCGTTCCACGGAAGTGGTTGAAAAGCCTGTTTGGCGTCAGGCAGTTTATTACGGGTAGCCCGTCAAAAAAGCAGGCAGGAAAGAATGTTGCTGCAGCACGCCCGAAAAAAACAAAAGGTTTTTATGGCTAAACAACAATTTGTTTTATATTTGCACTCGCTTAAAAGCAAAAGTAGCTCTCCCGATAGTTATCGGGAGTAGAGCATAGTTTGCCTGAGGCGGATTAGGATTGCAAGTTGGGTGGAAGTAAAAAATAAGCAAAAGTAGCTCTCCCGATAGTTATCGGGAGTAGAGCATAGTTTGCCTGAGGCGGATTAGGATTGCAAGTTGAGTGGAAGTAAAAAAAATAAGCGAAAGTAGCTCAGTTGGTAGAGCATGACCTTGCCAAGGTCAGGGTCGCGAGTTCGAGTCTCGTCTTTCGCTCGAAGAAATAAAGAGTTCTTTTATGATGGGGTCCTCGAAAAATGGAATTTTTCGGGATTCGAGTCTCGTCTTTCGCTCAGAATATAGTTCTTACTAAATGCGAGCCCGGGTGGTGGAATTGGTAGACACGAGGGACTTAAAATCCCTTGGCCATTGTGGCTGTGCGGGTTCAAGTCCCGCCCCGGGTACTTTATTTAGTTAAAAATATTTTAAGCGAAAGTAGCTCTCCCGATAGTTATCGTTCCGATAGTTATCGGAAGTAGAGCATAGTTCGCCTGAGGTGGATTAGGATTGCAAGTTGAGTGGAAGTAAAAAAAATAAGCGAAAGTAGCTCAGTTGGTAGAGCATGACCTTGCCAAGGTCAGGGTCGCGAGCCCCGAATTTCAGAGAAATTCGAGGGTCCTCGAAAAATGGAATTTTTCGGGATTCGAGTCTCGTCTTTCGCTCAACGAAACGTCTGGTGTTTTAACATCAGACGTTTTTTTTATGTGACCAAAAATCACCTAAAAAGTTATAGATTGTTAGTGCCGAATGTTAAAGATGTTCCCAGTCAGATAGTTTTTATTGCTTGCGAATTATTCGGACTTAGTTATTCACTTTATTCATTTCTGGTGAAAAACAATGAATTGCCTTTTGTATAAATGACACTTTTCTTTCAAGAAGATATTAACAACTCCTATTTATTCGTTAAACATTTTTTCCACAGCACTTTTTGTATTTTTTCCCGCTTCCACAAGGGCAGGGTTCATTGCGGCCAATTTTGGGTGGCTTGCGAAACGGAGAATCATTACTGTAACTTTCCTGATGTTTATTTTCGTCGATACTGATGATATCATCAAAAACACCCTTTTCCAATTCCTCGTCTACGTCTTGCCATCCAACTGGGTCTTCATCATCTCCGAAGTACCAGGCATCCAAAATTTCATCATATTGTTCGTAAATGCTTAAAAGTGGGTTTTTAGATGTTACCGGAGACTTTACCCCAAAATCTCTCTGCACCTCTTCTTTGGTTCCTGCAATGTACTCTTCCACGTAACCGGCATCATAAAGTTGGTTGATGATTGGGAGTAATTCACGAAAGTCTGCATCCATCACTTCGCATACCATAAAAGCTATAAGTTCAGCATCCACAACGTTGGCGGTATCGATAGTCAGGTAAGCATTCAAAACCTCCTTATACCACGCTGATATTTCTTCTCTTTTTTCGGGGTGATGCAGAAAATATTGCAAACACGTCTGCGAAATTGCACTTTTTGCATAGGTATAAATTCCGGGTTCGAACATGAATTGTTTATAAGTTTCTTGGTTTTCAGGTAGGATTTGATATAGTGGAATCCAGTAAGCTTCAAACAGGATATCTTTATACCAGAAATCTAAAAATTCATCGCCCTGACGTAATATTTCTAAGATATCATCCATCGCTTCGCCGGCTTTCATTTCGCCGAGCAAAAAGGTAGCATGAATAGGAAAACAAAGTGCTGATTCATCAACATCGCCTTCTTCTTCCTGAGAGCGAAAATACTCATACCTGCAAACTGAATCGCGCAGCACCTTTTTGAGGTCTGGTATGACTGATTCACGTGGTGATTTCAGTATTTCATTAAAGATGCCCTGATCAATATCAAAGCTGGCATCATAAAGCTTGTAGATTATTTCGTTTTGGAATGTTGGTGCCTCCTCGGTTTGTACCGATTTATCATAAGTTTTAAACGCTGGTTTGGGATACAATTTGTCGCTTCCAAATGGCATGTTGTCATCGCCGGTTCCTAAGATGGATAAAGTATCCTCAAATGATAACACTAAAGGATGTTCAGGGTCAAGCTCTTTCAATATTTCAACCTGGGATTTGATTGCCTCAAAATTATTTTCAGCCATAAAATAATGAATTGCTGTCTCCAGGAAAGAAGTCATTTCAGTAACATGAAAAACTTCCCGTTCAGGAAATAAATCACGCAGATCCATATTTTCACCCATTAATTCGGGCATTTTCTTATGCTCCCCCTTGTTTAAATACTCATGTGCTTTGTTTAATATCCCAAAAAGGTATTGAGGGTGTTCTTTTATTATGCGGTCATTGATTTTGTAACTTTCTTCTTCCATCCCCGAATTCATGTAGGCAACGGACAAGTAGTTTTTTAGATGCGGGGTGTGAGGATATTTCTCAATAGCTTTTTTAATATAACGGATATTACTTTCTCCGCCATTGTGTGCTTTTTTATTAAGCCTTTCCATTTTCCATTCCAGTTCGGGTGGCACCTGGTTCTTCTCTTCCAGCAGATGCGGATCTGTTGTTAAGGTGTAATCGTAGAATTTAAATCGTTCGTTCATGCCGAATTTTTGAGCTAATTTAATCAAATTTACATTTCTTCCCATTAAAAAAACCTCGTCCATAAGCTGCATGCCGGACGAGGTTTTTTAAGTTTCTGTCAATATGTTTGCATTAATTTTCGCCTAAAGGAAAAGCCTTCCGTTTTGCTTGTCGGGCTGTTGAATAATACTCTATATCCGACCAGGTATTTTTCCAGTCATGTGTTTCGGTTACTTTTCTTCCTATACTTCCATGCGATGCCACCTCATACATCACAGCATAGCCATCAGAGCCCTGATAAAACAGAAACATGTCTTTGTTGCCGGCCCGATAGTATTCAATGTCGGTCCAGGTGGTTCTCCAACCAGTTGTTGAGTTTACTTTTTTGCCAAGTCCACCATCATTGGCTACTTCATACATTGCAGCAGAACCAGATGAAGCTTCGTAAAACAGCAGCATATCTTTTCCGTCAACACGATAATATTCAATGTCAGTCCAGGTTTTTTTCCAGCGGTTGGTTGAATTCACCTTTCGCTTCAATCCGCCATTGTCAGCAACCTCATACATGTCAGCAGAACCCGTAGAGGCTTCATAAAACAGCAGCATATCTTTTCCGCCGGCGCGGTAATACTCAATATCGGTCCAGGTGGCTTTCCAGTTTGAAGTAGAGCCAATGCTGTTTCCAAGGTTACCATCGCTCTTTATTTCGTACATCTCAGCAAAGCCACCCCCTGAGGCCTGATAGAACAACATCAGGTTTTTTTCGCCCGCGCGGTAGTATTCAATATCAGTCCAGGTAGTTCGCCACCCATTGTTAATCGAATTGAATTTTGACCCCAGGCCACCATGAGTTGCAATAGTATACATGTCAGCAGATCCTGTAGAGCTTTCATAAAATACAAAGTGTTGGTTTTGTGAAAAAACAGTTCCAAAAGCAAAAAACAAGGCAATTGTAAATACTCTTTTTAGTTTCATTTTATGTCTTTATTGGTTTGTAAATAGTTTGTCAGATCCTAATCTTTTTGTGACATATTCAGGCGATTTTTTACAAATGCCGTAGTAGTATAGTTGCATGAAAGGTAAAAACTGAAAAAAAACGTGAGCTATTTAATGAGGTGTAAACCCGGTTACCTGTTAAATAAAGCGGTTCTATTCTAATCAATTAGTGATTTAGATAAAACCGATTGGTTATCTCATTAAAGAAAACTTAGGTAAGGAATCCTTATAAGTTGCTTCAGGAATGCTATTTGCTGCATCACAGCATGCTATTTGTAATATTCAGCTGGCAAAAACGGGAAAAGCCACAGCATGGCGCGCTATCATCAATATTAGCAGTGCGGTACTCCGTACCTCTTATTTATCACCAGGCACACTTTTCACAAATAGTCAGGTGCGCTGTTCCTCTTGTCATCCTATAGCTCACTCTGCAAAGAATAGAATGAGTTACGTCTAAAAAATTGAGTTTTTGTCAAAATCAAGGTGGAGGAAATTCCTAACCCGCAGTTAACTAATCGTTAATGTGAAGTTATATATTTTTGACAACGCAGAGTTTGGTACTATAAACGCCTTTTAGACTGGGCTCATAGAATATTTCAATGGTTGAAGACTACTTAAGAATCAGATTCCTTGCCTATTGTTTCGCTGTTTGGTGATTATGAAAACACAAAGCGATAACGAAGTGATGCAGTGCGGGATATGCAGCGTTACTGGTTTGATCCGGAAAAAATTACTGCGAAATAATCTGCGCAACTGCATTAACACGAAACTAATAGAATTTACTTATCTTTGAAAGATATAGGCCTGTGATATTTAGGGCTCAAATAAAATATAGATGTTTCAGAAGGTTTTAAATATAATTACTATGAAAAAAATATCCGCTTTCACCGCCATTTTATTAGTATTCATGATGCTCTCATGCAATAAAGAGGAGTTAAACAAGCAGCCTTTCACCATGCATAATATGGATGTCCCTACTGATTTTGATTGGTCGGCATTCAATTCATATCCCCTTAAAGTTACTGTTTCCGGAAATGAAAACAGCCAAACTATCAGGCTTATGGATCTCCAGGGGCATTTAATAGATGCTCAAAGTATCGAAAACAGCAGTGTTAATTTTCATATCCAGACCCACTATCCTCTCGACACTTTCAGGCTCTACGATCCTGTCAGTCGTTTGAGCAAGTATGTCACTACCGATATAACCCAAACCAATTTTAATCTTGGCGGCACTACTAAAAGAAACGAAAAGGCAACAGATTATGCCTTAAGTCTGGACGGCGAAACCGGTTATGTAGCTATAAACAACGATGATAATGGGGGGATTGTCATGGAATATCCCTTCACATTCAGTGCATGGTTTAAAACACCCGGTGCAGGCCCTGAAGATGACGACATGGTTTTGATCAGCTTATCGGACCCGGACTGGGCCAGTGTTTATTTTGGCGTTCAGTTAAGGCAATTTCGCGATTTCTACAAGGCCCAGATCACATCAAGGGTGGGTAGCAAAACATACCGGAAAAGTACCAGCCAGAATATCAGCGACGATACATGGCATCAAATTGTTGGCGTGTTTACAGCCGATGGCATGAGAAAACTGTATCTCAATGGAGTTTATGAAGGAATGAGCAGCAGTGCCCTTGATTTCGACCCGGGAGCTGTGACTCTTAACTTTGGACGCTGGGGCGACAACACCCCTAATAATTATTACCACGGATTGATGGATAATATTTGCGTTTGGGATAAAGCACTTACTGAACAGGAAGTGCAGGAATATTATATGAACAACCCATCAGGCGGGGAAGAAGGTCTTGCTGGGTTTTACACCTTCGATGAAGGACCCGGAAATACCGTAATCAACATTGCAGCACCTACCTATTATGATGGAATGCCAATGGAAGGAGCCGGAAGAGAGAACACCTCCGAAATGATAGATAGTGATGGCGATGGGGTGCTTGACGATTCAGACTACTGGCCAGAGGATGAAGAAAAAGCCTACCTTTCGGTTTATCCGGCCGGTGATGATTACTATTTCCAATTGTTTGAAGATTTGTGGCCGGGACTTGGTGATTATGATTTTAATGATGTCATTCTTCGCACTAAATTGCATATGTATAAAAATGCACAGAATATCCTCGTGGGCGGACGGGTAAAAAGTAAGGTATACTGGATCGGCGGTGGAGTGCCTCGTGGAGCCGGCATAGAGTTTTTCCAATCAAATGAGGAGGGCTCACAATTCACCTACCTCCCTAAAAATAGTATTACATTTGATGAGGCTGAAAATGTAACCCCCGATACCGATGTGCCAAATGCGGTTAAGCTTTTTGATGGAGATATTATTAATAGCTTAGGTGATGAGGTTGATTTCGAATTTGCCAGGGAAAATGCTGAAGCAGGAAATGTATTGGGAATGCAGGTGTACATCTACCGCGATCGTGCGCATGAAATCCACATGATTGGTCTTCCTCCAACAAATGTTGCCGATATGTTATTGTTTAGAACGGATAATGACGCCTCGGCTATTTCATGGAGTTGGGACGCCGGCAGGAACTTCTCGGCGAATGAAAATTTCTACAAAACGAACAATAATTTGCCATGGGGAATAGAGATGATTGCCGATGAGTTTTATATCCCCAACGAAGGAACAGATATGACCATAGCTTACCCACAGTTTCGCGAGTGGGCCGAATCTGGTGGCATCGACAATCAGGATTGGTATAAACACCCAAGCCAAAGTGATAGCCATTTGCCGGAATAAACCAATAATGGGGGCTTACGGACCAAAAATGAACGGTCTAAGGTCATTCCCTTCAGGGTCTGTGTCCGTAATTTAGGCGTGAAGGGGCTGTAAGTAACGATGGGTTTTTAAACCAGGTTCATGCGTAGAAAAATTTTCGGGGTAAAAACCGCACTAACGAGTAAGGCCGGAGGTGCCTGAACCAACAGGTGAAAAATGCAGGTTTTGATAGGGGGGATGATTGCGGTTAAAACGGATTCTGTTCAATGGCAAACTGCTGGCATTGCTCCCAATCCTCTTCGAACTGTTTTCTGATTTTTTCCTTGTCGGATTTAGGAACAAGCTCCTTTTTGAAAGATTTTTCAGGCAAGAGGAGTGGCAGATGCAGCAGCAGGTACCTTAAAAGTTTATTGAATATTTTTTTCGTCGAGCTTTCTTCTTCACCAAACTGCTCTCTGAAAATAGTCTGATGGTTGACCCGGCGTTTAAACAGCAACTGTTTTTCGCCGTAAGAAGTATGCCTCGGTTTAAAAGAAATAATACCTGAGGTGCTTGCTCCGGTATATTTAAGAATTTTATTCAGAAAAGCATCGGGACTTTTGATCAACTCTTCATGAAAGAGGATGAGTGGAGTCTTGGAGAAATGTGCTTTGACCCAATTCAGCTTGGGGAAATAATAAAGGTCTTCATGTTTCCATTGGCCTTTGTCATTCTCAATATCAAAATACTTTCGGAAATCATCGTGGAAACCGTTCTTCACCGCCCTTTTGTAGTGGGAGGTTATCCAGCCATCCTGGCGACGCAGTACCAGAATGATGCCGGCATCAGGATATTTATCAGCAAAAGATTGCAGATGGGGATAAAACAGCGTGTTGTTAAGCTCGAATGATACCATATACTTATCAGCAGAGTTTTCTGAAATGATGGTGTGTGCTTGTCCGTATTGCTTTTTACTGATGTAGGTTATGCCGGTAAGCTTCGGGAAGACCGTTTTCTGCATGAAAGTGCTTGCAGTGCGCATCATGCCTGCATGAAAAAATACCTCCGGAGCTTGCTTTTTTTCTCGGTCCAAAACGATGGGTGTAGGTTGCTACCTGTTTTTTCTTGTCAGGAGTGCTGCTTTCAGAGTCCGCACCCTTTTCTGCGCTGCCGGCATATAAAAGATTCCCGTCAGCTGCAATGAAAATGCCAACCCGGTGAAAAAACCGAAAACAAAATCTGGGATTTCAAAAAGATGAAGATGTCTTAAAACCTGCGTGATTGCTAAAAGAACCAGCCCTGAGGCCAGCACTGGATTTAGGTTTTTACTTTTCATAGTCATGATATTATTCTGAATTGCTAAAATCACATCTTCTGAATAAGGCGATCAAAAAAACGCTTCTCAGAAGCTGCAAATATACGCACCCTTCCGAAAAGCGTTCTTCGTGTTTTCCCTTATTTCTTTTCGTAAGACTTCAGAAATGCCAAAAATTCACTTTTCAACATATCTATCTGTTTTCCGGGTGCTGTCACCTTAAAAAAGTAAGGTCCCTCATTCGATGGAATTATCGCGGCAAGCATCTTGTAGTTTTCTACCTCTTCAAACTCCTGGGCCATTGGCATGGGCTTCTTTTTAAAAGTACCCATTATTTCCACAAAAATCTGACCATGATCAAACTCCTTCTTACTGAAATCATCTTCACTGGCAAACTGACCACGCCACCGCTGAATGTTGGCTTTGACCATATCTTCGCGATCTCCGAAATAAAATCCTACAATTGGATCCTCAGGACTCTTGGGAGTAATAAACTCAACCAAACGCATTTGTGAGGATGGCTGACTGGTGATCCAGTCTTTAGGTTTTTGCAGTGTGAAATCGGCAAATGCAATTTCACTGCCATTATTTTCAATAATTTTCGTTTCTTCTTCCGATTTCATTTCCACTTTTTCAGGTCGGTTGTTGTTGACACACGAGAAAGCCAGGAACAATACCGGGAGGACTATTAATAATTGTTTCTTCATTGTTATTATTTTACTTGATTTTCAGAAAGCGAAGATATTAAAAATCCGTCGTGGATACATATCTTCCTGTTTAGGTATTTAATTTTCCGGGCTTTACTTTTTCTGTTGCAGATTCATCCACGCCTTTTTGACTCATGGTATTCAGGTCTTTAACAAATCCTTCAATCTGCTCTTTATCAAACCCTTTCTCTTCGGCAGCTTCCTCAAGGGTTCCCCAAATAGGCTCGCCGCATCTGATACAGCGTATTCCTTTCTCTTTCAGGTAATCAATAGCACCTGGTTTAGTCTCTATTAAGTCTTCTATTGTGATATCTTTAGTGATTTCCATATCTATATTTTTAACAATTAGATCACAAAATTACTATTTTTTCAACACTTGCAATAATCAACATATATCAAAAAGTATATGCGAATAGAATCGGATTCCTTGGTTCCAATTTTAGTTTGCGATACCACCCTTGCACCGCCCTGTATGCGCTGAAAAACTTTTCACCTTCATTACTCGTAGGTTCGCAGGTCAATTTCGGCGCCATTTTCAATTTTGGCGTTGTTTAGTATCGTATTTGCGATTGTAATGCCCACTTTTTCAGTGGTTGAAAGCAACCCTTTTTCCTTTAGCTCAATAAATTTATCCAGGTTTGGAAATTGAGTGTCGTCCTTTGAGCGAATGGTTTTCTGCATGTCTGTTTCTACTACGCCCGGTGCCAAAGAAATCACTTTAGCAGGATGCTTTGCTGATTTTTGCTCTTCTGCCAGCACTTTTGAAAACATCAGGGAGCCGGCTTTGGAAGCACAATAACTTCCCCATCCCGGATATGGGTGGTAAGCCGCTCCCGAAGAGATGGAGACAATCTCCTTCCTGTCATGGTCTTCGAAATGTCTTAAGAAGGAAGCGCTTAGCAGCATCAGGCTTGTAAGGTTAACATTTATATGTTTGATGACTTCTTCCCCTCTCGTACGGATAACCTTATCAATAGGTTCAAGAAGGCCTGCATTATTGATCAACACTACTTGTTGGTATTGCTGTCCGTTTAAAGAGTGAAGCTTATCCTCAAAGATTTTTTCCACTTTGTCTGTTTCGGAAAGGTCTATGGTCCAGTGCGTAAATTCGCTCACATTTTTATGGAAAAGAGCTTCCAGTTCAGGATTGGCACTGCGTGAAATGCCGATGACCTTGTTGTTGCCATCTGCAAGTGATTTAGCAATGGCTTCGCCAATGCCTCGTGAGGTTCCGGTAATGATATACAGGTTTTTCATCTTTTTAAGTTTTTGGTTTTCATAATGAAACTGCCACTTTGCTTTTACTCCAAAACTTGCTAAGCTAAAGCGGAATTCTTGGAGCTTTCATCAGAGATAACATAAAAGCACGGATGCAGTTCAAAAAATGTCGTTGGTTAAAATAGGAGGAAAAGATGCTATTGGCAATAAAACCAACACAAAGAATGTTGTTGAGCTTTTGAAAATCTTGTAAATATTGTACCTTTGAACCCGCAAAAAATCAATAAAAAAAGGACATAAAAATGGATAAATCACTATTTAAATTTGAAAGACCGGAAAACGAAGCACCGCTTTCGTATGCTCCGGGAACAAAGGAGCGTGAAGAGCTTCAGAAAGAGCTTAAAAGACAAAGTGAAATGCAAGTCGAAATTCCGCTCATCATTGGTGGAAAGGAGATTAAAACCGGTGATTTAGGTGATGTTGTGATGCCACACGATCACAAGCATGTGCTCGGAAAATATCACAAAGCAGGAAAGAAAGAAGTCCAGATGGCAATAGATGCCGCTATGAAAGCGAAGGAAGAGTGGGAACACACACCCTGGATAGACCGCGCTTCGATTGCGATGAGGGTGGCTGAGCTTATTACAACCAAATATCGCTATTTGATGAACGCCTCTACAATGCTGGGACAGAGTAAGACTCCTCACCAGGCAGAGATTGAAGCGGTTGCTGAAGCAGCAGATTTCCATCGTTTCAACTCGCATTACATGGGCAAGATTTATGCAGAACAGCCCCTCTCCGTTGACGGAATTATTAACCGCACAGAATACCGCCCGTTAGAAGGGTTTGTATTTGCTGTGACTCCGTTTAACTTTACAGCTATCGCTTCTAACCTGCCCATGGCTCCTGCCTTGATGGGTAACGTATCTGTTTGGAAGCCCGCCACCACCTCATTGTTATCGAACTATTACCTGATGAAAATTTATCAGGAAGCCGGACTGCCTGATGGCGTCATCAATTTTGTTCCTGGAAAAGGTTCCGTAATTGGTGGCGAATGCCTGTCAAGCGAGCACCTGGGTGGATTGCACTTCACAGGTTCAAAAGGCACTTTCGATTACCTTTGGAAGTCGATTGGTAAAAACATTGAAAACTTTAAGCAGTATCCACGTATCGTAGGTGAAACAGGTGGCAAAGACTTTGTTATTGCCCATCCATCATCAGATGTGGATGAAGTGGCAACAGCACTGGTGCGTGGTGCATTCGAATACCAGGGACAGAAGTGTTCAGCCGCTTCAAGGGCCTACATTCCAAAATCGATGTGGGATAATGTGCTAAAGCGCATGAAAGAGATGGTAGCGGAAATCAAGATGGGAGATGTAACCGATTTCTCTACATTTATGGGTGCTGTTATTGACGAAGCTTCGTTTGATAACATTGCCGGTTTCCTTGAGAATGCCAAAAAAGATAAGGATGCTGAAATTGTTATTGGTGGTAATGCCGATAAATCGGAAGGATTCTTCATTGAGCCAACCGTTATTTTAGCAAAAGATCCAAAATATATCACCATGGAAGAGGAGCTGTTCGGTCCGGTGCTTACTGTTTATGTATATGAAGATGAAAAATACAGTGAGACACTCGAACTGCTTGATAATACCTCTATTTTTGGCCTGACGGGTGCTGTTTTTGCACGTGATCGTTATGCCGTTGTTGAAGCGGAGAAGAAACTGAGCCATGCGGCTGGTAATTTCTACATCAACGATAAGCCTACAGGCGCGGTTGTTGGTCAGCAGCCATTCGGTGGATCACGCTCTTCAGGAACTAACGACAAGGCTGGTAGCGTGCTTAACCTTTCACGTTGGATTTCGCAGCGTGCAATTAAGGAAACGCTTAACCCACCAACAGATTTCAAATACCCATACATGGGATAATAATAAACTAAAAAATCAGGAATCCGGCCTTGCGCCGGGTTCTTTGTTTTGATAATCAAAAATTTCTTAATCAAAAACTATGAAAGAGATAAAAACAAATTTTCCAATAGAAGAGAACCTCAAGAAATTGGGTCTGGATAAACCAATGCATTATGGTGCATGTACCGGACAAAATTGGCTGGAAACAGGAGGAAAGGAGCAAGACTCTTTTTCACCGGCTAACGGAAAAAAAATTGGCACTATAAAGCTGGCAGTGGGAGAAGACTATGAAAAGGTCGTAAGCACTGCTCACAACGCTTTTAAAGAGTGGAGAAAAGTGCCTGCACCCAAACGTGGCGAAATTGTAAGGCAGATGGGTGAAGCTTTGCGCGAAAACAAAGAAGCACTTGCCACTATCGTTTCTTATGAAATGGGTAAGATTTACCAGGAAGGCATGGGTGAAGTGCAGGAAATGATTGATATTGCAGACTTTGCTCTTGGCCAGTCGCGCATGCTTTATGGAAACAATACACATTCGGAACGCGAAAACCACCGTTTATCCGAGCAATACCATCCGCTGGGAGTGGTTGGCGTAATTTCAGCATTTAACTTCCCTGTGGCCGTATGGGCATGGAATACAATGCTTGCGCTTATTGCAGGAGACACCGTGGTGTGGAAGCCATCATCGAAAGTGATGTTGTGCTCTGTAGCAGTGATGAATATTATGCAAAAAGTATTGAAAGACAATGATTTGCCGGAAGGGATCCTCAACCTGGTAGCTGGAAGTTCGCGTGATATCGGTGACACCATGTTAGAAGACAAGCGTATCCCGCTGATTTCTGCCACAGGTTCAACACCACTTGGTCGTCGCGTGGCGGTTAAGGTTGGACAGCGCTTAGGAAAAACTATCCTTGAGCTGGGTGGAAACAATGCTATTGTTGTAACTGAAAATGCAGACATCGATATGGCAGTAAGAGCCACTATCTTTGGTTCTGTGGGTACTTCAGGACAACGTTGTACTTCTACAAGACGCATCATCCTCAATGAAAAAGTATATGATGAATTCAAGGAAAAGCTGCTTAAAGCATACAGCCAGCTTCCCAATAAAGTAGGGCACCCATTAAATGAAGATACTATTGTTGGGCCAATGATTGATAAGTATGCTGTGGAAGAATTTCTTAAAGCCATTGAAGAAGTGAAGAAAGAAGGTGGTAAAGTTGTTTATGGCGGTGAAGTGGTTGAAGACAGCAACGGCGCAGGTACGTTTGTCATTCCGGCTATTGCCGAAGTAAAGAATGAATATAACATGGTTCAGGAGGAAACTTTTGCACCACTCCTTTACCTGATTAAGTACAGTGATTTTGACGATGCCCTCGAAATGCACAACGATGTGCCTCAGGGATTGTCTTCATCTATCTTCTCAAGCAACATCCACGAAACGGAGAAATTCCTCTCTGCTGTGGGTTCTGACTGTGGTATAGCCAATGTCAATATTGGTACTTCAGGTGCTGAAATTGGTGGCGCCTTTGGTGGTGAAAAAGATACCGGTGGCGGAAGAGAATCAGGTAGTGATGCCTGGAAAACATACATGCGGCGCCAAACCAACACTGTCAATTACGGTACTACTATGCCGTTGGCACAAGGTATCGAGTTCGATTTGTAACAGATATAATTTTGATATTTTATATAAAGGCTGCCCATTGAGGTGGCCTTTTTTCTTCATTGCATCATACTAAGTACAAAGGCTGACCTGAAACCCGCATCCAACCACCATATCATCATTAAAGTCCGTATTACCAGCTTTCCATAATACGCTACCGGTGGATTCGACTGCTTATTATTTCAAATGGCGGGAATGCTCCTGCCAACGATTTAATGGTCGTTTATACAATGAGCGTATTTGCTTCAATATGTTATACCAATTGTATTTCAAAGTGATTTTGAGCGAACTAAAGGCTCATTTCAATTGATAATCGAAAGGTGTGCGAAAAGTTTAAAATGCAATATCCGCCAGCCGGAGGGTTTGTGGATTGCATCTATACGGCGACGCACCCCCCCCCGGGATTGCTGTGAAACACATAAAATGTTTAATAGTATTGAATATAAGCTTGTTGGCTTTCAAAGTGACTCTTTATAGATAAAATCATTTTTGGAATTCATATGAAAGTTTTTATATTTGATTTCGTTTTGCTGCCGGCGTGTTTATCTATTTTTCCGGTGACATTTTAAATCAATACAATGAACAGAGAGCAGATTTCAGCGATTTTATCTGAGAAGGTAGTGGGGATAGCCGGCTGCGGAGGGTTGGGAACACATGCGGCAATGTCGCTGGCTCGCGCAGGAGTGGGCACATTTTTTCTGGTAGACTTCGATATTGTCCAGGAGAATGCTTTGGATCGCCAGTGCTTTTACAGGAATCAGGCCGGGAGGCTTAAAATGAATGCCCTGAAGGAAAATATCGAGGACGCTAATCCGGAGGCTAAAGTATATGCCTTTGACGTACGCTTGTGCCCGTCGGATGTGGCCGAGTTGTTTCAGTCGTGCGATGTGTTGGTGGAAGCCGTGGATGCGGCCAAAACCAAGCAGACAATTATTGAGTCGGCTATCAGGCAAATGCCGGGCACTCCCGTGGTTTCCGGCGCCGGACTGGCAGGATACGGAAGAACCGAGGAGCTGAAAGTATACCGTAAAAACAACCTCTACATCTGTGGCGATCTGAAGTCGCAGGTATCTGATGACCTCCCGCACCTGGCACCGCGAATCGCCCTGGTGGCTGCCATGCAGGCCAATACGGTTCTCGAAATATTACTAAGGGAGGAGGATGCATGATTAAAATAACTGTAAACGAAGAGGAAAAAAACTATCAGGGACAAGAGGTGACGGTGCAGGATGTGCTGGATGATTTATCCGGCAACACCTCTATATTTATAGTCTTCTTAAATGACACTTTTGTTGACAGGCTCCAATACCTCTCGCAGACGTTGAGCAACGGCGATGAGTTGACCGTCTTTCCGTTGGTTACCGGGGCTTAGAGTACTTCTGCCACGGTAAAAGTGCTGCCGCCTACAAAGACCACATCTTCTTCCCGGGCTTGTTTTACTGCGCTTTGATAGGCTTTTGCCACAGAAGCGTAAGCAGCGCCATGCAGGTGAAAGGCAGCGGCTTCCTGTAGAAGCGTTTCGGCCGGAAGGCCGCGGGGAATATCGGCCTTGCAAAAGTAGTAAAGGGCCTTTTGCGGGAGCAGCTTCAGGATATCGCTGAGGTTTTTATCGTTAACCATCCCCAGCACAATGTGCAGCCTTTTTTTAGGCAATTCTTCCAGTTGCTGCATTACCATTGTAATACCGTCGGCGTTGTGTGCTGTATCGCAATAAGTTAGGGGGTGATCGCTGAGCTTTTGCCACCGCCCCTGCAGTCCGGTATTAGTAATTACATTGGCAAAACCCTTCCTGATATGCTTTTCATGTATGCCGAAGTCTTTTTTCAGAAAGAGCAGAGCCATCAATGCGGTTCTTATGTTTTGTAACTGATAATGCCCGCTCAGGGGCGTCTCCAGCGAAGAGATTACTATCGTGTTGTCGAGGTAAACAGCGCCGATATCAATTTTTTCGGGGAGCGACCTGGCATCCCGGAAAATCAATTCCTTGTCAGCATACAGCACAGGACATTTTTTTTCTTTGATATGCATGGAAAACACAGGCTTTGTTTCGGGGTCGGAATCGCCGATTATGACGGGCGTCTCCTTTTTGATGATCCCTGCTTTCTCCCCGGCGATTTTCGCTCTACTGTCGCCCAGGAAAAAAGTATGATCCAGCCCGATGTTGGTAATGATGGATAGCGCTGGCATGATGACATTAGTGGAATCGAGCCTGCCGCCCATTCCTACTTCTATTACCGCGATATCGACACCCTGCTCTGCAAACCAGGCGAACGCCATACCCACGGTCATTTCAAAAAAAGATAGTCCCGTTTCATGAAACGACTGATGGTATTGCTTCATAAACTGCACGACGTATGCTTTGGGGACTTTTTTTCCGGAGATGGTGATGCGTTCCCGGAAGTCTTTCAGATGGGGGCTGGTATACAGGCCTGTTTTTAATCCGCGCTCCATAAAAACCGAGGTGAGCAGGTGTGCCGTAGATCCTTTGCCGTTGGTGCCTGCTATGTGGATGCTTTTAAACTTTTTTTCCGGATGGCCCAGCACTTCCATTAGCTTATAGCTATTACTCAGGTCGGGCTTAAAAGCAGGGCGACCCACCCGCTGGTACATGGGCAACTGGCTGTACATATATTCCAGCGTCTCCTCATAAGTAGTAAAAGATGCTTCCATCAGGCAAAGGTCTTAAAACTAATGCGGAAAAAGAACTAAAAAAGATGTCATAAAACAGGAAAACAGGCCTGGCAGTATATGTGCTGTCTGCCGGGCCTGTTATTCAGTTTATTGGTTTCCGCAAAAATATTGCTACCAGATCATCGCTCTTTGCACCTCCGGAAGATACATGTAGTCTCCGGGCTCGATGTTAAAGGCCGCGTGGAATTCCGGCATATTTCTTAAAGGCCCTATAACCCTGAATTTACCAAGGGACGTGGACATCTTCACGGGTGCGTTTTACAATCTCCTCATCACGGATGTTTTGTGCCCAGATGTGTGCGTAGGCGAGGAAGAACCGCTGTCGTGGTGTAAACCCGGCAATTTTTTCGTGGCTGCGCGACTGTTCTGTTTTGTTAAAGGCTGTGAGGGCAATATTGAGGCCACCTAAATCGGCGATATTTTCTCCGAGACTAAGCTCACCGTCAGCGCGCAGTGTATCAAGTACTTTGTATTGGTTAAACTGATTTACCAGCACTTGCGACCTGCTGTCGAATTTTTTCGCGTCTTCTTTAGTCCACCAGTCCTTCAGGTTTCCTTCATTATTATACTGGCGCCCCTTGTCGTCGAACCCGTGAGTCATCTCATGGCCGATGACCACGCCTATAGCGCCATAATTTACCGCATCGTCAGCATCCATAAAGAAAAAGGGTGGCTGCAGGATAGCTGCCGGAAACACTATCTCGTTCATGCTGGGGCTGTAGTAAGCATTAACCATTTGCGGGGGCATATGCCATTCATCCTTATCTACCGGCTGATTGATTTTGTTCAGATTGTAGGCCTTGTTAAATTTGCGTGCAGCGAGGATATTCCTGACAAAGGGCTGGTCTTCTATCTTCAGGTCGCTGTAATCACGCCACTTATCAGGATACCCTATTTTCACATTCATGGTGCTTAACTTTTCATGCGCTTTCGTTTTGGTTTCGTCGCTCATCCATGCGGTATTGTCGATGCGTTCACCCAGCGCCACTCTGAGGTTCTCTACCAGCTCCAGCATACGCTCTTTGGCTTCTTCGGGGAAATAAGCCTCCACGTAAAGCTTCCCGAGCGGTTCGCTCATGGAGCCGCTGGTGGCGTCCTGCACGCGTTTCCATAAGGGGCGGTTCTCCTCTTTTCCGGTAAGCACCTTGCCATAGAAGGAAAAATCCTGTTCAATATAATCTTCGCTAAGGTAGGAGGCTGTACTGTTAACCAGACCCCATGTGAGGTAATCTTTCCAGGCGCTGGTTGATACATCCTGAGTCATAGCACTGATTTCTTTAAAAAACCCGGGCTGTCCAACGATGATGATTCCGGGGTCGCCCAGGCCTAACGTTTCAAAATAGCGTTTCCAGTCTATTTCAGGAGCAATTGCACTGAGCTCTTCCAGGTTCATTTTATTATACCGGCTGTGAGGATCGCGCATCTCCAGGGGCGTCATAGAAGCTTTGGCTAAGCGTGTTTCCAGTTGCATAATCGTTTCGGCTGCAGCCTTAGCTTCCGCTTCGCTTTTTCCGTAGAGTTCGAAAATGGCGGCTACATGTTCCAGATATTTTTTACGGATAGTTTTGGTCTGTTCATCATTATCGGTATAGTAGTCGCGGTTGGGCAGCCCCAGTCCTCCCTGGAAGAGATGGGCACGTACCATTTCGCTGTGTTTTGCATCGGCAGTGCCGTAGAGCGAAAACAGGGCGGAGAGTCCGTGGCGGTGCATCTGTGCTATCACATCCATCACAGCTTGCGGACTTTCGGCATCGCCGATACGCTTAAGCTCTTTCTTCAGTGGATGGATGCCCGCTTTATTGCGCGCCTCCATATCCATGCCGCTGCCATAAAAATCGCCGATTTTTTTGGCAATGCTTCCGGGTTTGTTTTTTTTGGTTGGCGGTTTCGCGGATAAGTACTTTTACTTGTTCTTTAGCAGAATCTGCCAGCACGTCGAAACTCCCATAGCGGCTTTTGTCAGAAGGGATAGGATGCTTTTCCAGCCACCCACCATTAGCAAACTGGTAAAAATTTTCGCCTGGATCTAAAGTAGTGTCCAGATTTTGTGGATCGATTGCTTTGTTTTGTGCATTCATGGTCGTAGTAATGGTGCATAACACCACCAATAAGGATAGTATTTTCTTTTTCATTGATTTGTAATGTGTTACATTAATTGAGATACTTGTTTTTGATCGTTTTAATTTTTTGGCAAGATATGTTGTTTTGTGGCAGCAGACTTACGTAGAAGCACGTAAATTCTTTTATCACATCATTAAATACTGAAAAACATAGGAATGTATAAATCACTTTAATGTTTGTTACTGCCTTTTCCAGTGATAGTACGGCCTTCCAAAACTTGATTGAACACCTTAGTTCATCCTGATAAAGTTGTACGTAATAGTCCCTTTTTGCACTTCCGGCGCTTCGGGGTCGGTACTGAATTTCGCCCTCAAGGCAGCCTCTTTTGCCACCTTGTGAAGGCGCTGGTCGGTTACCGTAGTGCCTTTTGCACCTGCATTGGCCCGGTTCACGTTTCCGTACCTGTCTACATAGATGGTAACCACCACTTTCCCCTGGTCTTCCGAGATATATTCTGGCTTGGGCAGGTGCTTTGATTTGCGTCCACCCAGGCTGAAAGAGATGCCGTTACCTGTTCCACCCTCACCCTCAAAATTGTCGCTGTCCTGTGTGCCAAAGGGGGATCCTTCATCGCCGGGCTGGTCGCTGTTGCCCTGGTTTTGACCGTTGTCTTGTGTTTCGGTGTTACCCGGATAAAGGGCTCTGGGATCTACCTCGGGTTCTTCCGGCTCTGTTTCTTCTGGTGTCTCTTCAGCAGGTTGCTCAGTTTCTTCCTGCTTTTCCGGCTCCGGTTTCTTATCGTCCTGCTGGTCTTCTTCGGTCTTCTCTTCGGTCACATCTTCCAGGGCGGGGGCTTCCTCCGTATCCTGGGTAACTATTTCCTCTTCAGCTTCCGGCTGCGACTGTTCAGGTTGTGCCGGAGGCGGCGTCTCTTTTACTTCCTGGGGCTGCTCCTGCTGCACGTCGCCGGTGCCCTGCTCTGCATAGCCAATATTCACCTCCACGCCCTGCTCTCCGGGCAAGGGCAGCGGAGTGCGCAAGGCCATGATAAGGAGCAAGAGCAGGAGAACGCCATGAAAAATAAGCGTTCCCGTTAAGGCCGATATTTGATCTTTATCCAGTTTCAACCTGTGCTATTTTTTTGGTTTAGTTGCCAGTATCACTTTATGCCGGGCTTTGGTTTCATCATTGATATTATTTACCGCATCAATTACCGTTACAACATATTGAACCGGCACACTTTTGTCGCTGCGCAAAACCACCACCCCCTGGGTTTGCATGGCCAGCTTGTCGGACAGTTGTGACTGCAGGCCATCGGCAGAGACCTTGCTTTCGCCGATATAAAAATTGTAACTGTCGTCGATGTATACCGTAACGGTTTGCTTGGCCATTGTTTTGCTGTTGCTGCTTGGCAGCAACAGTTTGATAGCATTAGGGCTTACCAGGGTGGAGGTAAGCATGAAGAAAATCAGCAAAAGAAACACCAGGTCGGACATCGACGAGGTGTTGAAGTCTGATTTTATTCTGTTTCTTATTTTAATTGCCATAGCTAATATTTATTTTGCCGGTTCATGCAATACATCCATAAATTCTGTTGCGCGGGCTTCCAGTAAAAAGATCACTTTTTCGATGCGGGCCACTAAAATGTTATAACAAATATAAGCAATGATACCCACAGTGAGGCCGGCAATAGTTGTGACCATAGCCTGGTAAATACCTTCCGACAGCAGGGCAATGTCGATGTTGTTTCCGGCCATGGCCATATCGTAAAACGCCCTAACCATGCCCATCACCGTTCCCAGAAACCCTATCATGGGCGCTGCTCCTGCTACTGTGGCCAGGGCGGCAATGTTTTTTTCCAGCTTCGACACTTCCAGCTTACCTACGTTCTCGATGGCTGCATTGATGTCGTTCAGAGGCTTCCCTATACGCATCACTCCCTTCTCTATCATGCGGGCAAGGGGCCCCCTGGTGCTTTTGCACAGCGCTACGGCCGAGTCAATTTTGCCGTCATGAATAAAGTCCCGGATGTTATTCATGAAATTATCCTCAAATTTGGTGGCCCTGGTAATAATCAGAAACCTCTCAATAAAAATATATATCGCTATCACCGAAAGTATTGCCAGCGGCAGCATAATCCATCCCCCTTTAAGGGCGAGATCCCATATCGATAAACTCACTTGGTCTTGTCCCTCTACGGACTGCGCCTGGCTTGCGATTTCATTAATAGCCTGGCCGGCCTGCAACAGAATTGTATTTATCATTTAAAAAGCCTTTTATGTTTTCTTTTCAGCATGTATAACTCCAAAAATGCGTTAATATTTTATCAAACGCATTCTGATTGCGAATTTAAAAGAATATTAAAAACTGTAGAACTATTTCACAGAATAATGTAGCTTCCTGGTTTTATGTCACGGCAGATATATGGTTCCCGAGGAGGTATCGGTGGTAGCGCCTGTTACTGAGCAGTAGGTGTTGATTTCTTCCCTCATCCTCAGTACACCTAAAAAGCCAAATACCAATGCTTCTTTGAATTCGATGATCTCCTTACCGGGGATGATCACCTTTTCAGGAATTGAAGCATCTATACGCTCCACAAGATAACTGTTATAAGCTCCCCCGCCGGTAATGAGCATGTTTTTTTTCGGGTGTCTCGATACTACCTTTGCTATTTGTTGCGCGATATGCTCGGTGATGGTGGCAAGAATGTCGTTTGCCGGGGCATCACCCTTTATCAGCGGTGCAAAATAGTTGTCATACCATTCTTTCCCGAGGCTTTTGGCGGATGTTTTCCAGTAGAAATCCAGTGCGTTGAGTTTTTCCAGCAATGTAAAATCGATGGTTCCACTCCTGGCTTTTTTCCCATAGGCATCCATTGTGAGGCCTTCCCTTGCGGCCACTTCATTTAAAGCCATATTGCATGGGGCAATGTCATAAGCCCGGCGAACACCATAAGCATCATCAAAAGAGATATTGGCAAACCCTCCCAGATTCAGACAAAAGTCATAGCCGGCAAACAGCAACTTGTCACCAGCGGGGACCAGGGGTGCGCCTTGCCCTCCTTTAGCTACATCCGTTGTGCGAAAGTCGCCGACAACGGGCAGGTTGGTGCGTGCTGCGATGTGCGGGGCGCTGCCAATCTGAACAGTGTAAAAGGAGGTGGGATCGTGAAAAATGGTGTGGCCGTGCGTAGCGATAAAATCCGGCTTCAGCTTATATTCTTTGATAAACAGGCGCAGGACTTCCCCCATCAGGAGGCCAAGATCTTTGTCGGTTTCTGCCAGCGCACGTGCGGGGCTGCCATAGGCATCCGAGAGACGTTTTTTCCAGGAGGAGGGATAGTCATAGGTGATGGCTTCTTTAAGGCGATACTGCCATGATTGTTTCCTGGCTGTAAATTCACAATAGGCCATATCAACACCGTCGAGAGATGTTCCGGACATGACTCCTATGGCAGCATATTTTTCCATCTTACAGATATTTTATTAACGTTTCCAGTTTGTTGCCCCTCGAACCTTTGATAAAGATATATTTCCCTGTCATCTGTTTTTTTTCAAGGTGCTGTTGCAGCTCTGCTGGGGTCGTATAATGAGAAAATCCGCTGTTTGTCCTTTGAAAAGAAGCACCTACAAGGAACACTTGCTCAATGCGATGGGAGCGGGTTTTAATATAATCAACAATTTCCTGATGCTCCTCGTCAGCATATGGTCCCAACTCCATCATTTCGCCCACAATTAACATTTTGTGGGGAGGTTCAGAAGAGAGAAAATAATCCAGTGCGGCCCGCATGCTCGAAGGGTTGGCATTGTATGCATCCAGGAAAACTTTGTTTCTTTTAGTGTGGATGAGTTGCGAACGGTTATTGGAAGGAATATAGGCTTCAATCGCTTTGCTGATAGCATTTGGTTTGATACCAAAAGCCACTCCTGAAGCAACGGCATACATGATGTTGGTCCAGTGGAACTTCCCCGGGAGGTGGCTTTTAGCTGTATGCCTTTCCGTATGGCCATTCTTTTGCCATATCACCTGCACGTGAGGTGTTTGGAGGATATCCTGCACCAGGAGGTCTGCCTGGCTGCTTTGCTGGCTAAAGCTTATTGTTGGGCTGCTTTCTGCCATATTTTTCAGATAGGCATTATCGAGATTGATGATCCTGGTTCCCTGGTGTTGCGCCAGGTAATCGTAGAGTTCTTTTTTTGTTTTGATGACGCCTTCGAACGATCCGAACCCTTTCAGATGGGCTTTTCCCACATTAGTAATTATCCCCCATTGCGGACGGGTCAGCTCACACAGGAATCCTATCTCTCCGGGGTGGTTGGCGCCCATCTCGATAACGGCGATGTCATGAGATCTGTTGATCTCCAGAAGGGTCAGGGGTACGCCTATGTGGTTGTTGAGGTTGCCCCGGGTGCTGCCAACGCGGTATTTCTGCTGTAGTACTTTTACAATAAGTTCTTTTGTAGTGGTTTTACCATTGCTTCCTGTAATGGCTAAGACAGGGATTTTTAGTTGTTTGCGGTGATATTGGGCAAGCGACTGCAAAGCTTCCTGCGTATTTTCCACCACAATATGGTTGGCATGTGTTTTAAATGATGCCTGATCGATGATGGCGCAGGCGGCTCCTTTATCCAGGGCTTCCGCAGCAAACCGGTTGCCGTTAAAGTTATCGCCGGAGAGCGCAAAAAAGAGCGAGCCTGGTTTTATGCTACGCGAATCGGTGCTGATGGAAGGGTGTTGGAGAAACAACTCGTAGAGTGATTCGATATTCATACTCACAGACATTAAAGTTTCCTGTAAAGATAAAAAAAAGCTGCACTCCGTTAAATCTCGGGAATGCAGCTTTTTCTTAATAAGGTGAATTTCTTATTTTCCCGGTGAGGCGCTGCCTACGCGTGTCATAGCACACCGGAACCCTATATAGTCTGTCGACATGGTTTCGTTAAGGTACCTTCTTGTACTGGGGTTAAGATAAAAGGCGGGGTCTTTCCACGATCCTCCCTTGTAAACCCTGGTCTGGTCCGAAATCAGGCTCCTGTCATCCTTATACATCACGTTGGTAGGCGACATTTGCTGTTCTTGTTCAGCATCTTGAGGCATGCCATCCTGATCGATAAAGTCAAAAGCACTTAAAGATCCGGCATCGCCGTCTTGATAGTTGATATTATCGGCTTGCTGATAGTTTTGTCGCTGTACGTTTTCAATGCTTTCTTCCTCATAATGCCCCATCCTGTCGAGCTCAGGCTGGTTGGTGTTGGGGTCTTTTACTGTTTTGGTAAAGACGTTTCCCCGGAAGGGCTGCAGATCGGAGACATCCTGGTGCGACATGGGGCGGTAAACATCGCGCACCCATTCTGCCACATTACCTGCCATATTGTATAAACCAAAGTCGTTGGGCCAGAAGGAGCCCACTTCTTCCGTAATAACGGCACCATCATTCAGGCTGCCGGCAACACCGGCATAGTCGCCACGGCTCCTCTTGAAGTTGGCCATCATGGCACCGTAATACTTTTTATCGTCATTACGGACGTAGTTTCCGTTCCAGGGATAAAACTTTCGCTGGTACACACGCTCTTCCACCGTATTGCCTATCTGGGCCAACGCGGCATATTCCCATTCAGCCTCAGTCGGCAGGCGGTAGTTAGGCAGCAGGATGCCATCCTCCATCCTTACGTTGCGTGTTTCTTCTCCTTCTGCGGCATCAGGGCTGAGATTAGGCAGCCCGGAGTTTACCATGTCGGCATATGCTCCTGAGAGGTACGCTTCTGTAGAGAAAGGATATTTACCCTGAACGGGTTTAGCCTCCTCGGTGTTCCATTCCAGCAGGCCTTTGTCTACGAGGATGCCCTCATTAACGCGGTCGCTGCGCCATACGCAGTAGTCGTTGGCCTGCACCCACGAAACGCCCACCACGGGATAATTCTGAAACGCCGGGTGGCGCAGGTAAAGATCCGAGAGCGGCTCGTTATATGCCAGGCGGTCGCGCCATACCATCGTATCGGGCAATGCCTCCTGATACAACTGATCATCGCTGCCAAAAACGCGGCTGAGCCAGTAGAGGTACTCTACGTAGTCGATATTTCTTACTTCTGTTTGGTCAAGGTAAAAGGTTTGTACGGTTACCCTGCGAGGCTCATTGTTATAAGACTGCAATGGATCCGGTAAGGTGGCGCCCATCAGAAAGGTGCCTCCTTGTACCAAAACAAGGCCGGGGCCTGTTTTTTGTTCCTGATAATCTACTTTGGTAAACCCTCCGTTTTCCGGTGTATTATACTCCCATCCTGTGGTGCGTGAAACATCCTGGTTATTGCAGGAAGCGAATATTCCGGCTAAAACGATGAAAAATAAAATTCTATATGCTCGCATCTGTTTTAAAATTTTTTTCAAATTTAACTAATAACTAAAATTCGGGGCATTTTATTGCACGAACTTTCCTATTTTTTTCTACATAAATACAAAAATTCCAGGACAAAGACACCTCATGAGCCCCTCCCGAAAAGCTTCCAAGGTCTGAGAGTGAGTAGTCATAGCTGTATCCTATCTTCAGATCATTATGCTGCAAACCTAATAAAACTATGGCAGCATCGGGGTTCTCAAAGTTATGCCTGAACCAGGTGCCAAACACAAAAGGTCTGATATGTACATATAATCCTAAATTAAGCTGATGGAATTTTCCCTGCTGCTGGTATAAAAGATTGGGTGAAATTGTTGTTGTTTTCTTATTGTGAATGGCGGGTTCAATTTCAAAAGCCATCCCGCCATGTACAGAAATTTTCATAGGCAGAAAAGCGTTTTCATCGGCATAGAAGCTGTTTACCGGTTCATTCATATGATGCACGGCGAGGCCACCGTAATATTTTCCATCCCAGTCAAATGTCAGCCCTGTTGAGAAGTCTACATACGCCACATCGTTATTTTCGGGAGGGGTTTCAAGGGTGGAATTGGATACAGAGCCGTCGAGGGCTATCTGATCGGCAAATACCAGGTTGTTCCAATCCAGCCTGTTTTGTGTGTAGGAGGCCTGCAGTCCTGCACTCATCACCATCTTTTGCGATAACTGCACCTGGTAGGAGTAAGCTCCGCTGAGGCTGGTGATGGAAAAGGCATTGTCGGCCTGCTGGTCTGTATACACCGACACGCCATAGCCGCTGGAGATAGCAGGAAGCGATTGATCATACGTCAGCTGATAGGTATTATACGCCTGGGGTATGGTGGGCCACTGATTCCTGTAGTTTAACGCCAGCCTTGCACATGCCGTGTTTCCCGCCATAGACGGGTTGAGGTACATAGGACTGGCATAAAACTGTGAGAAAGAGTGATCCTGACCCATTAAAAACAATGGGATAAACATCACAATAAGCAAAACCTGACCTTTATTAAATATCATCCTCTTAAAATTCGCTGACAATAATACGAAGAAATTAACAAAATATTATATGTTTGATGAGCATTAACTTTACAATATGATTTGAAGATTTGCGTTTCATTTGTAATATTCATGAAAGTATGGTTTTCAATCTTAAAACGTTTTGCGGAAATGGTTGTTGTTAGATAAGAGCAAAAAAATTAGTATGATAAAAGCAGTTACCGGTATTTTATTTTTTTTATCCATGTTTTATGCTCCCGCTTTGATGGGACAGCATACCTTTTCAGTGCATCCTGACTGGGAGGCGGCGCAAGACGGAACCCCTTATTTTAGTAATGGCGTTGCCTCGCATACGGTAAATGGCTTGCAGGATTATTACCAAACCTTTGCTCTATCTAATAAAAATGACAATATCATCGCTTTTCTTACCGGCAAAACGGAAGAAAAGGTGGCAGATGCTTTAGCCGATACGCTGGATAAGTACGATATTCCGGGACAGTATCAGTTTGATTATGGCGTGATGACTATCAGAAAAACGCCGGTGGGTTACATCAGGCTATTCCCTTTCCGCCGCGATGACGCTACGGGCGACTTTTATAAGATATTGAGCTTTACGGCAGAAGTGGTAGAAGCTAAAGGGGTTGCCAGGGAGCAGTCCGGACGGGATTATGCGTCCAACTCTTCCCTTGCACAAGGCGACTGGTACAAGATAGGGGTAGATACTACGGGTGTTTTCCGTATGGGTCATAGCGATTTGGTAGCCCTTGGAATGGAGAATACCATAGATGCCGGAAAGATTAAGCTGTTTGGTTATGGCAAAGGGATGCTACCTGAAGCGGTTAGTGGGCCCCGGCCTGATGATTTGCCCGAAATACCGCTTAAGGTGGTGGACAGGGGTGATGGGACCATCGACCCCGGCGATTATATTTTGTTTTATACCGAAGCCCCCGATGAGTGGGCCTTTAATGCAGGGACGGAGCGCTATTATCACCACCGGCACATCTATGCAGACACCAACTACTATTTTCTTACAACAGGCGAAACACCGGGAAAACGCATAGAACAGGCAGAGGCCCTGCCGGGGGAGCCGACGTTTACCACAAGCAGCTATGATTACCTTTTACACCATGAAAAAGATATGAGAAGCCTGATAAACTCAGGAAGACGCATGCTGGGGGAGGTTTTTGATCTGGACGATGTGCGCCGCTTTACTTTTAACATCCCGGATCGTGTGAGCAGCGCCCCAGCTTCTTTCCATGCACGTTTGGTGGCTAAATCCACCTCCTCCTCATCATTCACCATTAATGCAGGGTCTGCTTTTGAGAATATTGCAATGCCAAGTGTAAGCACATCCTACAACAGCAAATATGCCCAGGAGCAGCTGCGTAGTTTTTCCTTTGACCCTCAGGGTGATGAATTGGCAGTTAAGATTACCTATAATAAAGCCAATGCGTCCTCTATTGGCTGGCTCGACTATTTTTCCATTAATATGCGCCGTAAAATCGTATTGCAGGAGGGACAGCTTCTTTTTCGCGATAAAAATTCGATAGGTCAGGAGATAGTGGAATATGAACTTCAGTCTGGTGAGGGGACGGCTGAAGTGTGGGACGTTACAAATTTGTATGAAATAGAGGGTATGCCACTGCAAACGCAGCAGGGGAAATACCGCTTTAAGGCGGCTTCTGAAGAATTGCGGGAGTTTGTGGCTTATGACGGGTCGCACTTCCTTACGCCTGTTCCCTTGGGTAAAGTGCCCAACCAAAACCTCCATGGAATGTCGAATACTGTCGACTATGTAATAATTATCCCGGACAAGTTTAGTAACGAAGCTTCCCGGCTGGCCTCCTTTCATCGCAGCAACAGTGATTTGGAGGTGAAAGTGGTAAAGCTTGATGCAATATATAACGAGTTTTCGTCGGGGATGCAGGATATCTCGGCTATCCGCGATTTTCTGAAGCTGCTTTACGATAGCTCGGAAGATGGCCAGGGATTACAATACGTGCTTCTTTTTGGCGATGGTTCATTTGATCATAAAGATATTATCGAAGACAACACGAATATAGTGCCCACTTATCAAACTCCTAACTCCCTGCACCCTGTTACTTCATACACCAGCGATGATTTTTTCGGATACCTCGATGACGGCGAAGGGGACATGGCCAATGATATGCTTGATATCGGTATCGGGCGTTTGCCGGTAGCCACGCTGGAAGAAGCGAAGGTTGCTGTAGATAAGATTATTCATTATGGCACTGCTGATGAAGCCGTAATGAAACCCTGGCGTAATGTAATTACTTTTGTAGCCGACGATGGCGATGGCAACTCACACCTGAACCAGGCTGATAACCTTGCTGCATTTGTCAGCCAAAACTACTTGGAGTACAACATTGAAAAAATATATTTCGATGCCTACCGGCAAGTGACCACTCCCGGGGGCAAGAGGTATCCTGCGGTTACGGAGAATATTAACACAAGGGTGGAGAGCGGTGCGCTCTTTGTAAACTATACCGGGCATGGGGGAGAGACAGGTTGGGCGCACGAGCGTGTGCTGGGCATTCCCGACATCCAAAACTGGAGCAATTATAACCGCCTTCCGGTGTTTGTGACGGCCACCTGTGAGTTTTCCCGCTTCGATGATCCGGAACGCGTTTCTGCCGGCGAGCTGGTGTTTAAACACCCTAATGGGGGTAGTATTGCTTTGTTTACTACAACGCGGGCTACCTACGGCAATCCCAACTTTTCTCTTAACAAAAGCTTCTACAGGCATGCCCTGAGGAGCATGAATGGAAAAATACCGCGCATGGGGGACCTTATCAGGCTTTCTAAAGAAGATAACGGAAGCTCGGATAACAACAGGAAGTTTGTGTTGTTGGGCGACCCGGCGCTTAAGATCGCGTATCCTGAAAAACAGGCCCGGGTGACGCATATCAACGATAGCGATATAGAGATGGGCGGTGATACGCTTAAAGCATTATCAAATGCCACTATCGTTGGCGAAATAATCGATAACAATGGTAGTGTGGCTTCTGATTTTAATGGCATCGTATATCCTACTATATATGATAAAAGTGTTACGGTTACCACCCTTGGCAATGACCAGGGTTCTTATCCCACAGATTTTGAGCTGCAAAAAAGTGTTTTGTATAAAGGTAAAGCCGATGTGGTAGAGGGCAGGTTTGAGTTTAGTTTTATAGTGCCTAAAGATATAGATTATAAGCTGGGAACAGGGAAAATCTCTCTCTATGCTGCCGGGGAAAATACCGATGCCCACGGGCATTACAATGATGTGATGGTGGGGGGCTTTTACGAGGCGGTGGCGGAAGATGTCCAGGGTCCTGATATCAACCTCTACATCAACGATCCGGGCTTCGAAGAGGGAGGCCTTACAGGACCCAACCCGGTGCTGTATGCTACTATCTCCGATGCCAGCGGGATAAATACCGTAGGAAATGGAATAGGACACGATTTGGTGGCCTATATTGATAATACGGAGGATGTGAAGGTGCTCAACGATTATTATGAAGCCGACCTGAATACCTATAAAAGCGGGTCGGTGGTTTTCCCCTTCTTTAATGTACCCGAAGGAGACCATACATTGCATATCAAAGCATGGGATGTATTTAACAACAGCTCCAAAACCACCTTGAGCTTTAAAGTAGTGGATAAAGACAAATTGAAGATACAGCGCCTGAAGAACTACCCAAATCCTGTTACCGACCACACGCGGTTTGTTTTTGAACATAACCAGAAAAACCAGCACTTAACCATAGAGCTGGAGATTTTCGATATGAACGGCAACAGGGTTTATTATGCAAAGCAGGAGGAGACCTCAGGGAATGCCAACAAAATTGAACCAATACTCTGGCACGGAGAGAACGCGTCAGGGAGGCTGATGAAAAAAGGGGTTTATATTTATACCTTGAAAGTGACTGCCGGCGATGAGCTGGTAGATCAGCAGACAAAGAAATTATTATTAATAAAATAGGGAATCCTGGTATGAGAGCGATTAAAACTACAATACCATTTATTATATTAATGCTTTTTATCTCTTCCCTCAGTGGGCAGGAGCAATTTATTGAACTGCAATGGAAAGGAGCTGAAAAGGTAAAGATTGGCGACAGTATTGAGTTTCACCGGCTCACGTTTGACCATGCCGAATATCCGGACGCTTTCAGCACCACACCATTTTTACAGAAAGTGTTAGATGTGCCGCCGGGTAAAGTGATAACAGATGTACAAGTGAAGGATCCGGTGTTTTTGCCGCTATCTTTCACCGAGCAGCAACTTATAGATACTGCGCACATTACGGCTGAATTGTCGCCGGAGGTCACACACATGAAACAGCGTGAAGATATCAAGGCGGTATTCTCTCTCCACCCGTTTAAAAAGAGTGCTGCCGGTTATCAGAAATTAACCGCTTTTACGATGACTTATTCTTTAAAGGATGATAAAAGTCACAAGGCAGCACGTATGGTGCAAAACAGTGTGCTGAACAGTGGTGAGTGGTATAAGATACGCATTGGTGAGGACGGAGTGTATAAAATTTCCTATAACATGATGAAAAACTGGGGTGTGAATATGAGCAGCCTTAACATCAATAAACTGGGGGTTTTTGGAAATACCGGTCGCCTGCTTCCGGAGATGAATAACGTGCCGCGGCCGGAGGACCTCACCGAAAACCACGTCATCATAGAAGACCATGGCGACGGGAGTTTCGATCAGGGCGACTACATCATCTTTTACGGGAAAAGCCCTATCGAGTGGGATTACAACTCTCTACAGATTAAATTCAACCACAAGGCCAATCCTTATACGAACCACTCCTACTATTTTTTTACTCCCGACAGAGGGACGGCTAAAAATGTGGAGGCATTACCACAAGCCGGCGTGACGCCCGATGAAATCGTTAACACGTATGACAATTATCAGTATTATGAGAATAATAAAACCAGTCTGATAAAATCCGGCAGAGAGTGGTTTGGCGAGCAATTGAATATTGGCAGAAGGGAATTTGCCGTGCCGCAGTTTACATTTGATAATGTTGTGGAAGGCAGCAGGCTGTATTTGCAGACTGATTTTGCGGTGAAGGCTACAGTGCCCTCAGAAATAGAGGTGCGCGTTAACGGAACAAAAGTTTATAATCATTCCGTGTTAGGCCTGCAGGTGAGCGATTTCCAGTATGGAAGACAAAACAGCCACAGGAGCAAATTTGATGCGGCAGGGAACACCTACAACGTAGCCCTCGAATATAATGTGCCCACCAGTTCGGCTAAAGCCTGGCTCAACTGGGTAGAGCTTTCAGCACGCAGCTATTTGAATTTTACCGGAGAGCAACTGCATTTCCGGGATGCGGAATCGGCGGGCCAGGGGAAGTATGCACGCTTCGAGGTATCGGGAACAGATGCCGATACCCGTATCTGGGAAGTGACGGATCCGCTGCATCCCAGGCAGGTAGAAGCTACCACACAGGGCAACCAAAAAGAGTTTGTACTGAGCGTGGATGAGATAAGGGAGTTTGTTGCTTTTAATGGCAGTGACTTGAAAACACCGGAATTTGAGGAAGCGGTGGATAATCAGAACCTGCATGCCGTAAAGAATATCGATTACCTTATCATCACACATCCTGATTATTATGATCAGGCACAGCGCATTGCTGAATTCCACCAGGAGCATGACAACCTCTCCTATTACATCACATTTCCTGAAAAGATATACAATGAGTTTTCCTCAGGAGGGCAGGATGTAACAGGTATCAGGGATTTTGTACGCCATATTTACTTTAACTCAAACCAAAGTCGCCGCCCCCAGTATCTTCTGCTTTTCGGGAATGGGTCTTACGATTATCATGACCGGGTGGATAACAATACCAATTTTGTACCTGCCTTCCCATCTTATGAATCGTTGAATATCTCTTATTCTTATGTTACTGACGATTATTTCGGACTTTTGGATGACAGCGAAGGACTGCAATCGCCCTCCGGCGATAATCTCATCGGTTTTCTGGATATGGGCATCGGGCGTTTTCCGGCCGATACCAGGCAACAGGCGGAAATGTATGTAGATAAAGTAATCCATTATGCCACCAATCCGGAAACGCACGGCTCCTGGCGTAATGACATTTGCATTATCGCCGATGACGAGGATAATAATACCCACCTGGTGCAGGCAGAGCAACTTGCCAATATTGTAGACACTTCACATAAGCAGTTTAACCTGCATAAGCTATATCTGGACGCCTACCAGCAAGTGAGGACGCCCGGAGGGCAGCGTTATCCCGATGTAAACGATGCGATAAAGGCAAGGATGGAAAGCGGTGTGCTTATTATGAACTATACCGGACACGGAGGAGAGGTTTCGCTGGCACATGAACGCATTATTGGTATTCAGGATATCGAAGGGTGGTCTAATTATCAGGCTTTGCCTTTGTTTATTACAGCTACCTGCGAATTCAGCCGTTTTGATGATCCGGGCATTGTGTCGGCAGGCGAAAAAACCCTGCTGAATCCCGGCGGCGGAAGTATAGCACTGCTGACCACCACCCGGCTGGCTTTCTCGCATACTAACAGTATACTGAATGTCAGGGTGTTTAAGAAAGCTTTTCAGCGCGATGAGCAGGGGAATTACCCGCGGCTTGGCGATTTGATGATAGCCTCAAAAACACCAAATAACAATAAGCTTTACAATTTTGTGTTGTTGGGGGATCCGGCGTTGCGACTGGCATATCCCGAAAATAAGGTGGTTACAACAAAAATAAATGGCAACCCGGCAGATAATACTCCCGATACGCTGAAAGCACTGAGCGAAGTGACTATAGAAGGACAGGTGCAAAGTATGGACGGCGCCAGGATGACGCAGTTCAACGGTGAGGTTTATCCGGTGATTTTTGATAAGAGATATACCGCCCAAACACTGGGAAACGACGCAAGTTCGCAGGTCACTTCTTTCGAGATGCAGAACAAGGTGCTCTATAAAGGGAAAAGCACTGTAGAAAACGGAGCGTTTAGCTTTACCTTCCTGGTGCCAAAAGATATCGACTATAGTTTTGGTAACGGGAAGTTGTCCTACTATGCCGCCTCGCAGGAGACCGATGCAGGGGGATATTTTAACGATGTGATAATAGGGGGGACGGCCGAACAGCAGGGCGCCGATAATGAAGGCCCCGAAATTACACTCTATATGAACGACAGGGAGTTTGAAGAAGGCGACGTGGTGAACGAGACGCCCATGCTCATTGCCGACTTGTATGATGAGAGCGGGATGAATACTGTGGGTAATGGGATAGGCCACGATTTGTTGGCTATGATGAATAAAAATACCGATAACGTTATCGTGCTCAACGATTTTTATAGTGCCGGACTGGACACCTACAAGTCAGGCACTGTCAACTATCCGTTTAATACCCTTCCTGTGGGTAAACATACCATCACGGTGAAGGCGTGGGATATTCACAATAATAGCTCAGAGAAAACCATAGAGTTTATTGTATCGGATAACATCACCCCTGAAATAACAAGGATGGTGGGTGTCCCCAATCCTTTCAGTACCTCTACAGCCATTCATATCGAACACAATCTCTTTAATGAACGAATGACGCTGACCGTACAGATATATGATATCAGCGGAAGGCTTATCCGGTCGCTGGGCCTGTTCGATAAGCAGTCCGACGGGTATAAAATCCCTCCCATCATCTGGGACGGCGAGGATGCCAATGGTAACAGGGCCGATAAAGGGCTTTATGTATATTCCGTGTTGGTGGTTAGCAAAAACAAACTGGTTAGTAAAACAGGCGGAAAACTTATAAAAACCGATTGACACGGGCTCATATTTCTGCATAATCAGCAAGAAAATTTTATTTAGACAATAATCAAAAATCAAGTGCGTTAATTTATCTATCGTAACATTTCGTTAGTTTTGCGCGAGTTTTAAATAAGTATTATATAAAATAGACATCAATGAGGAAGATCAGAGAAGCAATCAAAGCTTTGCTTTTAAGCGCCATAGCCATTGCAGCCTTGCCGGGATATGCGCAGAATAATGATGAGTTAAATACAATTACAACGGGTGTTCCGTTTCTTATGATTTCGCCGGATGCCCGGGGGGGCTCTATGGGGGATGCCGGGGTGTCTTCAGCGCCCGACGCCAACTCCATGTTTTATAATCCTGCAAAATATGCATTTATTGATGATGAGATGGGTTTTTCTATAGGATACAGCCCCTGGCTGCGCGAATTGGTGGACGATATTGGATTGTCGAATGCCGTGTTTTACAAAAGGCTGGATGATGTGCAGGTAATAGCGGCTTCGCTGCGATATTTCTCTTTGGGGAATATTGAGTTTACCGACAATAACGGAACTTCTTTAGGAGAGTTTCAGCCTAACGAGTTTGCCGTTGATGGTACATATTCCAGGAAATTATCTAACAACCTTTCGCTGGCTGTTGCCGGTCGTTTTATCTACTCCAACCTTACATTAGGCCAGGATGCCGGTTCTTCTCAAACGCAGCCGGGCACTTCCATCGCAGCAGACATTGGCGTGTATTATGAAAATGATGTGGACCTGGGAGCAGAGGATGCTGTTTTTGCCTTCGGTGCCAACATTTCCAATATCGGTGCTAAAATATCCTATACCACCGATGCTCAGCAAGATTTTATCCCAACGAATCTTCGTTTAGGACCAACCCTCAGGCTGGCCCTGGATAGCTATAATGAGGTGGCCTTTTCGCTGGATGTTAACAAGTTGTTGGTGCCAACACCACCGGTGATGGACCCTGATAATCCGGATGAAGTACTTAGCGGAATGGATGATGATGTTTCTGTGGTTACAGGTCTATTCAAGTCTTTCTATGACGCCCCGGGTGGGTTTAACGAGGAGCTCAGAGAATTTAGCTTTGCCTTCGGTACGGAATACTGGTATGATGAGACGTTTGCGTTGCGTGCAGGATATTTTTATGAGGATGACACTAAAGGAGGACGTAAATTTGTTACAATGGGCGCCGGGCTCAGATACAATGTGTTTGCCCTCGACTTTTCATACCTTGTTCCCACTGGCGTGCAAAGTCCGTTAGACAACACCTTGCGGTTTAGTCTGTATTTCGATTTTGAAGCCTTTACGGGAATGTAGATATACTTTTTTCATAGTAAGGAAACCACGGGAAGGCAACTTTCCGTGGTTTTTTTGTGAATAGTTAAACTGTTAAGGATTGCTGTAGCCGCTTTCCCCCTTTTTTCTGATATAGTATTTTGAAGTGAGCTTCAGCGAAGCATTGAAATTATCCCGAAGACTCGGGAGTTAATACGGATATACAATTGAAGAGACTTAAGGAGCGAAGCACCCGCCCCGCCAAGGGCCTTGGAGAACCAGTACTAATTGCAATTCAAATAGTAACCGGTATAAAGGCGTATTTCACTTGATAATCAGTATAACTACTGACCTCGAAAATGCTTATCAAAACAACATAAACACATCAGTATGTAAAACCTAAGTTGAGCGGTTTGAACAAAGTGAAAAAGCGCTTTACTTAGGTTTAACCCCGATTTAGAAATTGTTGTATTTCACCGAATGGGTAGCCTGTCCCGCAGAATTGCGGGAAGGTGAAAGGCTTACAATTTCTTTATCGTGAGCAAGAATCGCTCAATTTGGGTAAAAATCACAGGTAACGCTTTGCGGCTATGATGCGTACCGCGTTTTCATCTATATGTTTATTGACTTGCACCATCTTCAAATATATTACTATCTTTTCTTAATTGCATTGACTGGGGCATGCACAATGAGCCGCTGTTTACCCATCGTTTTTTTACTGTCAATCAACGTAGGTCTCCCGAATCACAGATTTAACCTCTTTGATTTCTGGTTGCGACAGCCTTTCCATGCTTTTAACAATTCTTCTTTTGTCAATTGTTCTAATTTGGTCGATTACAATCCAGCCAATTTTATTATCATGTTTGACTTCTATTCTTGTAGGGTAACTTTTGGATTTTGTTGTCATTGGAGCAACCACAATGGTTCGAAGATATTTGTTCATCTCATTTGGTGAAACAATAACACATGGTCTGGTCTTTTTAATTTCGCTACCAATGGTTGGATTCAGGTTTACCAAAACAATTTCATATTGGTTTAATTCCATTCCTCAAGTTTTTCGTCTTCAAAAACATCGTTAAATAACAATTGATCGTCTTCGTTTTCATTCATTTCCTTAAAAGCGTTTTCCCAACCTTTCCGGGGTTTTGAAACAGGTTTTATGATTATATACTCTTTTTCGAGAATAAGCTCAACTTTGTCTTTAATGTTGTACTTTTCGATCAGTGTTTTACTAAGTCTGAATCCTTTTGAGTTTCCTATTTTTATAACTGAAATTTCCATAATTTACAACTTTGTATGTAGTTACAAAGTTAATACAATGACTTCGTTTTGGCAAATTCTTTTTCAAAATGATGGGTAACATTTCTTTTGTATCTTTACTGGCAAAACAGGTTTTATGGATTTCAGGGTAGGTTTTGGATATGATGTACACCCTTTGCAGGAAGGACTGCCACTAATGATTGGTGGTATTTTGATACCACACACCCATGGTTCTGTGGGTCATTCTGATGCCGATGTTTTGATTCACGCTGTTTGCGATGCTTTGTTGGGGGCTGCTAACCTGGGAGATATCGGCACGCATTTTCCTGACAGCGACGCCCAATACAAAGGCATTGACAGCAAGAGGCTGCTGACCAGAGTAGTCAGGATGCTACAGGAGGAAAAGTGGTCCATAGGAAATATTGATGCTACGGTTGCGCTGCAACAACCCCGCCTGGCGCCTCATATCAGAAGTATGAAAAAGATTTTAGCTGAAAAGATGATATGCGATAGCTCCCGGATTTCCATCAAAGCCACTACCACCGAGAAGATGGGTTTCGAAGGGCGTGAAGAAGGGGTTACAGCTTATGCAGTAGCTTTACTAAAAAAAGATTAGCGTTTTGTTTTTCGGGCCAGGAAAAGGGGAGCTACTATAAGAAGTAACACTGAGGCCAGAGCCAGGCCGTAGCCGAGGCCATAGCTGTCAGCAAAATACCCCAAAAGCGGAGCTATGAGTGCCGCAAACAGCGATTTTGCCTGCGACTCTACAGATAAGGCCGTCGCCATAGTCTGATCTTCCAGCTTGTCGGATATGTAGGCGATACCGATAGGTTTACGCAGGTTTTCTATGATAAAGATCCCCATAAATAACGCTACAGCCACCCACAGAATATCCAGCTCGTAGAAGATACCGCCGGCGACACCTATGGTAAAACCGGCTATCATTGTTGCATTCAGCGGAGCGCTGTAGCTGCTGAATAGTTGCCGGAACGTACCCGCATATCTCGAAGCCTGCGAGGTGATAAGGTAAACGGTAAAATAGATGACCCCTATGAAAACAGCCGACCGCTGCTCTTCAGAGTAGGTTCCTAATAGCGGCACCGTAAGAGCTAACGATTTTACAAGGGGTTGAAGATAGTCTTTTACTGCTTTGAAGTAGCCGCTGTGCGAAGAGGTATTGGCAAGTGTTTTAATAATCAGCACTTTCCTGAAAGAGACAACAAGTCCTTGCCATACCCTGCGGAAAGACGCCTTCAGGGAACTGCTTTCGCCACTGCTGCCTTCCAGTTGTTTAGGGTAGGTGGCAACATTTATCATGTCAACCACATAGGGTATGGTGGTATAGAGAAAAACAGTGCGGTAATTGCCTTCGAAAAAAATTACGGCCCCTGCTATTAAGGCCGATATGGCAGAGCCGGTCTGCGACCAGGCGCGGGTGCGGCCGTAATAATCAGCTTTCAGATGCTCCCAGCTGTGAAGCTTCAGGTAGGCAAAAATCATGGCTTTGTGGGTGCCTGTCCGGAAAGCATCAGCAAAAGCAAAAAAGATAATAGCTATCAAAAACCAGGAGAAAGAGGAGGCGCTGTAAAAAATAACAAAAGCGACGATATAAGTGGCAAAGGAAGCCACCATGGTCCTGCGCCTTCCTAACATATCCGAGACAAATCCGGAAGGGATTTCTAACAAATTCCTTACAATTTCCAGCACGCTGTAAAGGATGCCAATTTCAAAATAAGAAAGCCCGTTATCTAAGAAAAATAACAGCAGAAAGGGCTCGAAAAACCGCAGGTTTTTAAGGAACCCATATGCGCAGAAGCGGTAATACTGAATGTCTTTTTTAAACTTTTGATAAGCAGCCATGAATTAAATAGTCTTTGTCTATAAACTCAAGTGTCTGATCTATAATGTTCGAGTTCAAAGCTTGTCCCGCATTTTATCGGGGGTTTGCGTAGTTTTATAAATCAAGGAGTTTACACAGGTAAATGACTGTTTTCAAAACAAGCATAACAGTTTACCCCGAGCCTTCGGGGCAGAAATCGGACATTATAGACGGATTGCGCCAAGCTAAGCCCGTGGAAAAGGGGATTAGTATCGTTCTTTGAAACTTTTCATAGGAAACCAATAGGTACCCAATCCTACCGGGAAAGCCTAACCAGCACCCGGAACCGCGTGTTGCGTAGTCGTTAGAGATGGTGGCACGAAGCGTACACAGGGAATGCAAAAGCCGTGTGATTGAGCCTCGAAATTAA
>Ga0307973_1000072_pt1 | contig 55308 bp, 52 predicted proteins | sample OrgLakmetagen782_FD_201837 | JGI IMG/M metagenome (GOLD analysis project Ga0307973, IMG submission 201837) | Saline water microbial communities from Organic Lake, Antarctica - #782 | ecosystem: Environmental > Aquatic > Non-marine Saline and Alkaline > Saline | place: Antarctica: Organic Lake...
AATCAGCGGTAGGCCATCAGCAACGAAATACTCTTCCATAATGGCGATACGCCCATTATCCATAAATGCCATCAACGCCAGCCAAGAGGGATCGGCGCTTTTCGCCTTGAGCCGCCGAAAGGCATCGGCTTGGCGCCCAAACGTATGTTTCTGGTTGATGCGCTTAAAAGTGGCAGGGTCTAAGGCTTGCACGGCGGCCGGGTCAGGGATCAGGCACACCCCTTTGCCATAGCGGGTGGATATATCCAGTCCTGCTGGATCGAAGTCGCCCAGGAACCCCAAGTTTTCAGACGGCTGATTTTGAATGATGTGGTTAACATGGTTTACGTTGTCCCCGTGACCGCGGTAAACAATAATCGCGTCAGCCCACGCCCCGGGCAACACCAATTCGCCACAATACTGAATGGTGGTGCCGTTCTCGGTAATCAGCACCTTTTGTTTTTGAATGTAATCAAGATCAAGGCGATCCAAGTGGGTGCTCATCAGAACGCTTGCCGGCGCCCGAGCAACATCGCCTGACTTGAGGGGAATGGATGAGTCGCCCAGTGTTGCCATCACCACCATACGGCCAAAAACCAACTCATTACCGAGCTTTTCACAATTTGTTTTGGCGGCCAGCTCAATTCGGTCACCGCTCAAGTCTTCCAGCATAGGGTCGAGGCCGGTTAAGGTTTTGGCGTAAAGCCGTAAGGCGTGCACATCATTACCGGTGAACACAAACTGCTTGCCCGTACGTTGCCCAAGTGCAGTTGCGTTGTGAATCCGCATCCAAACGCCAGAGGTACCGGCTGTTTTCCGTCCTGCACGCACCAAAGTCTGAATGGCTTTAAATTCGGCTGCCGACATCACTCTGCCTCAAGGTCATGTTGTAAATGGATAGGTTGTCCGGGTACGTGGTGTGTGGACTGGTCCAGTAAACTACGTCAACGCAATCCCGATGCTCTGGGGCTAGGGCGTTCAGCTCGCCTTCAAGAGCACTTAACCACACCGCACCCTCACTGCTTAGGTTGCTGGCGGCCAGAACCTCAAGCGCATGTAGTTCGCTGTCCCCGACATACCCATGAACGACATGCTGAACAACCCGTTCGGCCAGAAGGTCCAGCGGATCGTCCTCATCAATCTCGGTTTGGGTATCTCGGTCGTTGGTAATAGCCTCCGCACGGTTGGTTTCTTTAGCAGTGGGCTCTGGGTCGTGAACAGTCCTGGCCGTCATGGCCATTTCGATCAGCGCATCCTCATCGGCGGAGTCGTAGATATCTGGTTGTGAGTCCACATGGAAAACAGACGTGATATTGACCCGAGCCGGGCAGTGATCGAGGTTCAAATCCGCAATGCTTGGAATATAACCAGGCTGATTGGCGAAATGGACTTCAAAGCCGCCTACCAGTTTACTCAGGCGCTGATCTTCACGCATCCGAACCAACATTAGCCGCAACTGATTCAGCGCGTAGGATAGGTTCTTGCGCCCTTCCTCAAGGCTCGCCGGCAAGTGCTTCAACAGCAGACGGCGCAGGAAAGGATCGTTGCCTGCTTGTTCCGCCAGCTCCCGGATATTAAAGCTGTCAAAAAGGGTGTTTAGCTTTCCAGCCTTATCAATGGCCCGGGTATTCTCCCGCATCCGGAGCTCAAGGTCGGTAACGTAGGAAAACCCACTGTTCAGATAGCCCACGTAAGCTTCAGTAGCTGAACGAATGTCCTCGATGATGATGTTCAGGTGTTCTTTGATGGAGGATTCAAGACGGTCTTTATCGGCAAAGGCGCCCAAACGCTTCGCCTCACGGTAATCGTTAAACAATTCCTCAAGGGCCGCCCAGAGGTCTTGGATCTGCTCACTGGCCCAACGCCGGCGCTGGGCACCGGTGATATGCACAAGCAGATGAATCAACTCTTTGTTGAGGTTGGGGTCGGGATCATCGTCATCACGGTAGCGCCACACCAGGCGATGATGCTCTAAGGTTTCCAGAATCGTGCGGTTTTCACTTGTCTCACGCATCCGGTTGCCGTTGTTTAAATGGGCATCCAGAATAATGTCAGCGTGTCGAGCCAAAGCCAGCAACGCGGCCTGGGCATCGTGAGCTCTGGCCACTAGAAAATCCTCCCTTGCTGATCATCCTCGAAACCGCTATCCGCAATACCCTCATGGGTCTGGATAAAGGTCATCAGATCGTACAGCCAACTCCATTTGCCGGTGGCCAGATACAGACTGCCGGTTGTTCCTTTGCGTTTCAGGTAACCCGCTTTTTCCAGATTTCCCATGACGACACGCAGCTGACCGGCACTGTCTGGCTTGCGACTTTTAAAATATTGGCTTTCTGTAAGTGATCGTAATTTGGATTCCAGCGAGGGTGCACTGGAAATGCGCTCAAGGATGTGACCCTCAGATATGCTGTCACCTGGGGAAACCGGACGCTCGTTGCCTTCGGTGGCCATAATAAGGCGCAGGAAATGGACCAGAGGCTCAAGATTATTGGCCACCTCGTCAAAGCGGTTCCGAATAGAGTCTTTCACCGCTTTCGATGTGGTGTCTTCAAAAGCACACAGCCAAGCATCGTTACTTCCAGTTCTGCGTAACACGCGGTTCATCTGGCTCAAAAACGCAGCAACCTGTTGCTGATTGCCAGGCATGGTCATGAAGTTGTACAGGCTGTCGTACCGGTACTCACAGATAATTTCACCGGCTAACAACGCCGTGACGGTCTGCTCGAACAATGGATTAGCGGACATCGTGTGCCACCTCCGATGTAAGTTTTTGGCGAGGGCGAGCCAAGCCATCGAGCAAGGTGTCACTGGACACATCGCTGACGCTGTTCTCGAACTTGTAGATTCGACCCTCCCGAATGAAGGACTTGGTTTCAAAAAACTTGCGCAGCGGGCGACTCAATTCGGGACAAGCTGAAATCATGGTTAGATTGTTCTCTTCCAGCATTGATGCCAGTCGCGCAATGTTTTGCGGGTCGAGCTTGCCGATCTCATCCACCGGCCAGGTAATCCGTGTCTGCAGGTCAGGGCAGAGGTAGCGGGTCATTCCCATGAACACCGCCATGATTGCGAGATAGCTGAGGCCTTCGGAACTCACTTGCCGGAAGTCGTTATCGTTGCGTATGGAGACTGGGTTGCCGTTTTCTTTCATCGAAAGCGTCATATCCACCATGGACTCAATGGATTCGCCTATGCTGGCGGCCCTCAAGGTGTCGGTGACCTGCTTAAACGATGACACAAGGCTGTCGCTGGGCATTTCCCCACGGTGAAGCGCATGCCAGTCGCCCCACGAACGCACGAAGGATTTGAGTGGCCGCCAGCTCTCGTCGTCTTCGATCCGGGCCTTTAAGACCACCTCAATATCGGTGATGGATTCAATTTTTTGGTTCAGGTTCATCTTCTGCCGAAGCTGACTGGATACACGCCGGACCTGAGTGATCATTGATTCCAAACTTAAAAAGTAATCTTTAAGCGTTCCTGCCTCCGACGAAAACAATTGGGCAACTGCGGATCGAATGTCTGGAATGTCTGTATCCAAAAGCAGGCGTAAATCGTCTACCTGGCTTAACCGAAACCCATCTTCAAATTCAACGCCAGGGTCTGTAAGACGACTGCTGCGGTATTCCGTGAATTTTTGCCAGGCGGCATACACCTGCGTACCGGTATAACGGTTTAAGACACCCCGAGCACTCTTGAAGGCCCGCAAAACGTCATTTCGCAAACTTAAAAGCTGGGTGCTTTGATCCTGCAGGTCTTTGGTCAGAGTCACCAAATCGCCGGCCTCACCCTCAACCGTTTCCGAGTTGTCGCCATCAAAGAGGTCAGCGGATTTTTTGACGGTGTTACGGGCTTCCTCAAGCTGAAAGGCCAGTTTTTTAATCTGAGCCTTTAGGTCACCCTGAATGCTGTCTGTTTTACGTGATGCATCATCATAGTCGACTTTGAGTGACTTCCGCTGTGATGCTAGACGACCAACCTCAACCGATAGTTTTCCAGCGCTGGCGGTTAATTCAGGCACCTGAGCCCATTCAGCTTTAATCCATCGCCGGTACTGAATTACCAATTCCTCGTTGTCGCGAATCCGCACAACGGCTTGGTTGGCCAAATCCACAAGCCGGCGCTGATCCTTGATAATGTCCGGGTTGATGCCGTCCGCTTGCAACTTTTGACTATAGGCATCCGCGCGGCGCTTCATGCGAGCCTTGTGATCTTCTGCCGCTTTCGTGACCAACTCTTGGAGGTTTTCGAAGGCAAGCCGTAACCGACTCTCCTGATCCGACCACAGGCCGTTCTGATTTGCCGTTTGCTCGGCGGCTAAACCGCTGCGAGCGGCAATCAAAGCCTTTGTTTCACTATCAAACGCCGCGATCTTTCCATCAAGCAACTCTACAGCTTTGGTCTGAATCGCTTTGCGATGGTCTTTTGCCTGGCGCACATCGTCTTTGGTGGTGTCTCGATGGACACGTTGCCGACCCTGAACAGTCACCGCCATGCTTAATTCAGTCTTGCGCTTTTCGGCTTCTCGGCGCTTTGCGGTAAACGTCTTTCCGGCCGCCTCTGCAGCATTTTCGGCCTGGCGAACTGTTGCAATAGCTGCGTCAATATCACGCGCTAGACGCTCAAGCTGTAACTTCAATTCTTCATCCGACGCCGCAAAGTCGGGTACAGGGACATTATCCAGCAGCAAACTCCAGCCCATCACCCCGGCGCCCTGGTCGGCCACGCGCTCTGGGTTTAAGTCTTTGCGATAAAGCAGATCCGGATTTACCACTTTGGCCAGCGTATCTCCCCAACCGGCATTTTCTTTGCGCAGCATGGAAATCCAAGTGCCATCTTCAGGGTACAGCTGACCACTCAAAGCGGTTTCACGATCGCGCAGCGTGGTTACGTGACGTTCAGATTGTTCCAGTGCCGCCACTGCGGTTTTCTGATCTGATCGAGCCTGACCCTCCGCTATGTCCGCCAGCCGATGCATTTCTTCAGCGCGATCTTTGGCCGCTTCTGACTCAACCACGGCCGTCTCGACTAATCCTAAACGCTGGGTTTCGTCGGCGGTTTCGCCCACGTTATCCCGAAGCGTCCGCGCCTCGATCAACTGGTCACTCAAATTAGTTCGCAGACCACTTCGATCCCGCTCAATGGCCGCGCCATCTGTCACGCTCGCAAGCTTAATCTCCTGCAACGCTAAATCGTGGAGACGGCGCGCCTGTGTGATCGAGTCTTTGGTATCGCGAACCTTAGTGTTTCGGCGCTCCTGTTCGTTACGGAACTCATGCTCCGTTTTTTGCACGCCCTGGGTGTACTCACTTTCTGCCTGAGCAACACGACTGGTCATTTGCGTAAAGTCGGCCTGAGCTGATGCTAAGGCCCGCTCACGCTCGGGCAGGTTGACAAGCTCCTGATCCAGCTCGGCGACGTTTTTTTCCTCATAAACGTCCTGCTGAGCCTGCAGTGCATCCAGCGCGCGCTGGGTCAGGTCGTACTTGGTCGAAGCTGTTGTGTGCGCCTGATTCAAAGACAAATCAGTTTCAGCGTAGGTGATTCGCAGTGCTTCCTGGTCTTCTTTTGACTTTTCAAGCGCCCGGTATAACCCGGAGTGATTTTCTTGGCTGATTTTGATCGACTCACTGACGTCGGCTGCCGTCTGTAACGCATACCCCATGACTGCTTTACGCTCCGATTCTTTCTGAATGCAGGCACGGATACTGCTTTCTTCGCCATCAAAGTCTTTCAAACTGTCAATGTCGTTGACCAACCCCTCCCGATCAACAGGCTTAGGCCGGCGATTGAGGTGTACGTCGTCAAAGAAGCTTTCGCACACCATGGTTTTGAAGCTGGACAGCAAGCGATCTTTGTTGAGGACAACGTGTGTTAATCGGTCAATATGAGCCATCTTTGTATCAGGCCCGCCCAAACCATAGCGCCCAGCCAGATCACGCATGGCGCGAGTCTCTGACGGTCGTCGCCGCAACAATCGAGCGTTCCGCTGTATCACGGCGCGGTAGTCGGTGATGGTGTGCAGGGGGTTAGATAACTCAACACCTATCTGCCCCAGTCGCGCAAAGATTTCAGCGTTGTCCGCGGCGCCCTCTAATAACTCAACGACGCCTGGATGGAAAAAGGTGTCTGTGGCCGAACCCTCAATAAACCGATAACTCAATTTCCCAGCGGGATTTCGGTACATCACCGAGCAACAAGGGCCACCATGCTTCTGATACTCGAAAATGATCAAGCTCTGCAAAGAGGGTAGGTAATAATCCAAAAACGACTGGCGCCCCGAGCTCTTAGCGACGATACGTTCAGGTTCTTCGCCGTAGAACGCCGGGATAAGCGCCAAGATGGACGTTTTGCCCGCGCCATTAATACCGCCCAAGTGCGTTCGCTGGCGGCAATCCACCTGGACAGTGCGGCCACGAACGTTTTTAAACGAATGGTGAAGGATAATGGACTCTAGGCCATAGGAGGGCGCAGCCTCATCATTCACAGTTACGTTGTGGCTCACTACACTGAATACCGAATCGCTCATAAAGAAAGTTCCTATGATTGTAAATGCCACCAAATTCCTTGGTGTCAGAGGCCATTAAATATTCCACGGGTTGATGATCCTCACGCCGGAGGACTGGAAATCAGTCATGTTTCGCGTTACGCGAGTCCTGAAGTTAACAAATGCGGTTGCTGCAATCAGGCTATCCATTGCTCGGCGTGGGTCGGGCACATGGAGCGCGGCCAACACTCAGCGTATCCAAAAGATTGCAAGCCGCCTCTGCATCTATGATTCAAGTTTCAGCCTCTGGTGTTCCCGCGAAACTGCAGAACAACTCCACAATTGCATGGCATACATGTGCAAGGGCCAGCCAGGACGTATTCTTAAAATAATGTCATAGCATCTTCTAAAGACAAATATCATACGGAAAGCAAAGCTCTGGATCTGCGCGAAAGCGGCTCTATTTGTGATATGAATCATTGGTGGCTCAGTTGAAACCTATGGACATTGGATCCCCCGGGCTTTCTAAACTGCGTTTTTTCATGTGACCTAATTGCCAGGCCTCAGACCAAATCTCACCCTGCCAGCGCCCAGACGGGAAAGGACACTGAGAGCATGGTTGTCCGTGAAAGCCTGCCTGATAGCCAGCATTGTGTATCTTGCCGCCGTGGATCTCGTAATCGTCCATATCATCCTGTTCAATCGAGTTCATTGATGACACGCATAATCTCCTTTATCCGCTTTGGCCCAATACCCTTCACCGCTGATAGCTCTTGCTCAGTCGCCGTCGCAACACCCTTGATCGAGCCAAAGCGCTCCAGCAATGCTTCGGCTATACCGCAACTAACTCCCGGAAGAGCCTCCAAAACGTACCGGCGTTGATCCCAGATGGCCTTTGGCTTCGCCTTATGAAAAGAAACTGGGGTATACAGGCCGTCGACAAAATGACTCCCCATCTTCGCGATTAGATATGCGGTGTGGTTTTCATCGTACCTGCACAGGACAGTGATTTTTTGAATCACTGACAGGAAAGAGAGAGCCCCGTCTATTTGTTGCACGAGCATGTTGGAATGCTGGTAGGCATCACCCGCGATGAGAAAAACAGGAATGATCTGACTTTCGGAATTAGCGGCTTTGAGCTTCAGTCTCTCTGACTGATCGAATAAATGGCCATCGAAAATGCTGGTTTCAAAGTCGCCCCTGGCGCCGGGCGAGGACTCCGTGGGTATGCATCGCTTACGTTCAATCAGCAGCTCGTTGCCATCTTTGTCCACAATTCGGAAGTCCGCCAGATCAAGCGCCACCCGGGCAACAGTAATATCAGGGTGCGTAGCCAAGATCTCAGAAACTCGTGGGCTTTCACGCTGATCGACTTCGATCGTGATTGACCCAACCATCTGTATGCTGGCAACGTCCAGGTTGGCGGATTCCTGAGCTCTGGATACGGATGCAGATGGGGCAGGGCGCCCACCACTTGGTTTCTTTACGTTAGGTCGCGCGCTTTTGACGCTGGCCATGTCCATCAAGCCGCCCCAAGGTTCAGCGCCTGATAGTCCGGCCTGGCTGAGCCGTGTCCGTTTTAATGCATCGGTTTCTGTAGCCGGTACCGGGCTGTCTGTTGTTACAGACACTTTCAGGGCCCAGGTTTTTCCTGACTCCTGAATCCACGCTTTGACTCCCTTAGGATCCCACTCCCCAGCAATCTCTTTAGTTGCCGAATTAATGACCTTTGGCGCCAGGTACAAGCGAACCGCCTTTGTTTTCGGGTGTTTCCACAGGTTTAGCATGTTTGCTCCGGTAAGCTCTCGACATCACATATTATTTCTTTATCAATAACTTCTCGCGCTATCAACGAGCTCATCAAATAAACCAAACATACCAAGATTATCGATTAATTCCTCCGCGCTTTTTCTATCGAGCTGACGCACCACAATTAAAGTGTGAGAATTACTATCTTTCCTTGAGGCTGTATATTGAACATCCTCCAAATAATCAAAAATGAATTTGGCATTCATATCGCGACGTTTAAATGTACCATTCAGCGTTATGTTTAAGTCACAAAACACGGAGATCCTCCCTTTCCTCGGCCTAAAATTCTGCGATGAATTATGCCGCCTCCGTCAAAACAATAAGCCCAAGATCAATAAAAAATGGCTGAGTTCGAATGACGCCTTGGAGGTGCAAAAGGTCGCGCTCATCTCTCGTTGATGAGGCTGCGTAACCCCCGTCAAGCCATGCGTGACAAGCGCTGCAAACGTAGGCTGCAAATATATCACTGTGTTTAGCGCCCATTCCACCCCCGTTTAAATGGCCAAGCACGGTGGTTTCCGGATTAAAGTTACACACTCCGGGCACCCGTACCATGCAATCCTTTCCTTTGGCGCTCATCTGCATTTTAGTCAACTTCACGGGCGGGGATTTCTTCATGGCTGTCCGCTTTATCTGGGCCGTTGTTTTAATTGGGCCGCCGGACTTCATGGGTTTCCGGGTTTTGATTGGCCCTCCAGGCTTCATTGGTGCGCTTCGTTTTAATTGGCTGTTGCTCCGAATTTGAGCCTTCCGCTTCAGCATGCCCATTACCCGCCATCGTGGTTAAACTGCTATTTAACTCGATATTCTCACGGCATTTTCATCTGCAACTTATCGAGAAATGCTGTGGCGGGCGCTCAAATATACAAAGAAAACGCTTTGCGCCAACCTCGAACGACAGGAGGCTGTTACGGTGGCCAGCCAGTCACGTTTGGAACTGGCCGGTAGCTAGACTATCGTGACTTAAACACCAAACACGGGAGTTAGCCATGTGCGGCTACATACGGCGGACAAACGATAGCTCGGCAACTAGCGACATGCTCATAAAAGCGGGTTTAGAGCACCTTGCTGGTAAGTTTAACGAGATAGGCGAGCCTCGGACCGAACACTTTTACCCTGCTTTTGGTGGAAACCCTGCCCGCCAGATCCGCAAACTGATCATTGCAGGAAACGATGGTCCAATAACAGTGGATGCGACTTGGTGGTTTGACTGCCACCAAGCAGGCAATGCGCTCGAAGTTGGAAAGCGTACGACCTTCAACGCAAGGAATTTGGACTCGCCCTATTGGAAAGGAGCCCTACAGCACAACCGGGCTGTTGTTGTCGCCACCGGACTGGGAGAATCAAAGGTGGTTGACGGTAAAAAACGACAGTATCTGATGGAAGGCGAACGGCCGTTCCTGATGGGTGCCCTTTACCGGGCTTTTGATAACGGCTGTTACAGCTGCGCGGTGATCACTCGTGACTCGCATCCACGATTTGATGCTTACCATGACAAAGCGTTTCCACTGTTCTTGCCGGACAATGAAAGCTTTGTTCATTCCTGGCTCAACGACACTAATTCCCTCTCATCAGTTATAGAAGACTACCTTGAAAATCCCAGGATAATTGTTCCGTTTAGAGTAGGGCAGGTTAGAACGTTTAAAGACGGTTGCCTTTCAGGTAATGCTGAACTGTTAAAGGCTGATTGAACCCGACTTGCTCTTGCAATTAAGTTTGCAGATTTGAAATTGTCCGTATGCTTTAGCTATTAGCAGATGAAAGGACATCGTTGTGGAACCAGAAAAAAAATCAGCACTTAAACTCGGCAAGTTGAAGCAGCTTGGCCCTGCAACGCTCTCCCAAGTCCCGCTACTGCTCCCAAATGATTGGGATGACCTCCGGTTCCCTGTCGAACACTTCGATGCCATTCACCGTGTCCCTGAGGGCACAAAGCTCCTTGTCCGAGGAACGATACAGTCAGAGCCTTCCGTAAGGTTTGGGAAACCGCCCCGCACTACGATTTTTATCGCTGATGAGTGTGGCTACACCATTGGCACCATTTTCTTCGGTGATACTCGCCAACTTGGGCTGGTGCGCGGCAAGCACGTTTCTATTACGGGCAATGCACGGGCGTTTAACAATCAGATCTGGCTTAACAACCCGGAAATCGTTGAAAGCGAGTGGGTTGGACGCCTGAGGCCAAAGTACCCTGGCAAGCCGAAAATAATCAAACCTGAAACCGTTCGCCAGAACGTTGTCAGCTTGTTGCCAGTCTTTATACCTGAAGCATCCCGGTATTTTGAAAGCCACATTGAGAAACTGATTCCTGTACCGGTGCTCATGGCGATGCTTAACCTGCCCAACGTCACTTTAGAAAAAGTGATTAGAGTCGCCCATGTGCCGCGAACGATCGCGGCTGGTCTCAAGGCTCAAGAGGCGCTCGGAACGATGGCTGCTTTTTGTCGGCTTGGCGAAGTTGCCCGATTTCAGGCACCGGTGCGTCAATCCCGTTTGTCGGTTAGCAAAGTGATGGCACCCACTATCATTCAAAACCTACCGTTCGCATTGGACGCAGGGCAACATGATGCGGTAAGAGACATTTTGGATAGGGCTGGTGGAAGTACAGCTATGCGCCACATGATCTCCGGTGACGTTGGTAGCGGTAAAACAGCGGTTTTTGGGTGCGTTGCAGCCGCTATTGCTCGCGCAGGTGGGCGTGTGGCCATCATGGCCCCCATGGGAGTGTTGGCAAATCAAAGCCTCGAAGCGATCAAGGCGTTTTGGCCGGATTTGCGCTGCGAGCTCGTTATTGGTGACCCTAAAGCAAAGCTTGATCATGAAAAGCGAGATAGGGTTCTCAGTGCCCAGGTTGTCGCCGGATCAACGGCGCTCTTGTTCCAGGATGTTGGAACGTTTGATCTTGTAATTATAGATGAGCAGCAACGATTCTCCAGGGATCAGCGAGAAGGCCTGATTCGTAGGGGCGACGAACACTTGATAGAAGTGACGGCCACCTGTATTCCACGATCCATGGCTTTGCTGAAGTACGGCCAGTGGTCATTTTCCCGTCTGCGGGGTGATCACGTAACCAAAAACATCACAACGGAGATTGTCTGCTCCCGACAATATAAGCAGGAAGCAGGTCAGATGATTATGAGCCGGGTTAACGAGACGCTGGCCAACCAGCGGCAAGTGCTCATTATCTACCCGTTGCGTGAAGACGCTGAAGAGTCCAGCGGACCACCTCGGAGCGTGAGAGCCGCAGAGAAGATTTTCCAACGCATGTTCCCCGGCCAGGTTCTCTCGATAGATGGGAGTCGCAGTGCTGCCGAAAAAGAGAGCGTGATTGAACAGATGAAGCAGGGTAAGGCTCGCATCCTCATCGCAACAAGCGTGGTGGAGGTAGGTTTGGACATCCCCGGGTTGCAGCGTGTCGTTGTCGTTAACCCTGAGCGCATGGGTCTGAGCGCACTTCACCAAATCCGCGGACGGGTGGCTCGTACCGGCGGTCAGGGCTACATGGATTTGTATGCCCCGGATGTGCTGGCCGATCATAGCCGTACTCGTCTGGAGGTGCTTGTTGAAACGCAAGACGGTTTTGAATTGACGGAACGTGATATGGCTCTTCGTGGTGTTGGCAGTCTGGCGTCAGACTCTGACCAGCAAACAGGTGCTGACGAGAGTCTTTTGTTCGGGAGACCTATAACCATAGACATGCTTCAAACCGCCAGCTCGATCATCGAGTCCTTGAAAGATAGCCTAAAAAAGGCGGATATCGGAGCGATTTAGTGGCGATATCGCATTATTATTAATGCAGAAACCACAATATTTAGGCGGGAAGGAAAATGAAAGAAATCGTTATTGCTGTGTGTGCCGGGTTTGCCATGATTGGCACATACGCCTATTTCGGCTTGGGTGCCGATGCGTCGAGCTCCATTAAAACTGTTTTGGTGTTTTTATTGATCTTCGGTGTTAGCGGTCTTATGGGTGTCTTTGGAATGGTGCCTGGCGTTAAGTCATCAGCACAGCGTATGCGTGAACGTGAACGCCGAGAAAGTGAATCTGAGGAAGTTAACGATTAGAGCGGATGGGCGAGAAAACTGTGTTCAGACTTTATTCATCAAATTTTGCGACTCAATGGTTAATATAAAGGGGTAAGGCTAAAAGAAGGGTTAGATGGAAGCTATGGGCTCACCTTTTTCAGTTATTACAAACGGTTGGGCTGCTAATGAATTTTTTTGAGCTCCATTAAACTACCCAGTTCGGTTCCATGATACTACCCATGATTTGAGACATTGTTCAACGAGTCAGCCAGTTATCCACAAGCGATAGCTTAAAGGTTCCACAAAACTATCTATGAATTGGCACTACTCGTGGGAAACCATCATAAAATACAGAGTTGTTTACGCCTCAAAGTGGGGATTATGTGTTGAATTTGCCAGGGCTCCATTAAACTACCTAGTACGGCTCCATGGAACTACCTATTAGAGAATCTACGGTTCCATAGGACTACCTATCTTTCGTCATAACTTGGGTGGATGGACTGACACCAGGTGTGTTTCGGCCGAAAGGTTCCACAAAACTACTTGGATTGGAGCCATTCGCGGCTGAACGGCTCCACAAAACTACCCATCATGGAGATTAAATAAGTCCTTGAGCCCAGTGGTAGCAGGGCTTTTGCCGAAAGGTTCCACCAAACTATCTATGTTGGAGCCATTCGTGACTGATCGGCTCCACAGAACTACCCACACCGGCAGGCGAATCATCTCCTGGGCCAGTGAAAGCAAGGCTTTTAATGAAAGGTTCCACAGAACTACCCAATCAAAGCGATTCACAGCAGAACGGCTCCATCAAACTACCCATGTTGGGATTTTCGCGGCGGAACGGCTCCATAGAACTACCTGTCCGAGCAAACGAATAGTTCCTTAAAGCCAGTGATAGCGGACTTCAGAGACGAACGGTTCCATGAAACTACCCATATTTGTGAGTCGCGGAGCTGGCGGTTTTACCCATTCATTTAGCATTTTGCGTGGCCTCGGTTGTCTCCCCACTGGCCAAAGGTTCCACAGAACTACTTATTTGAAAGCCATTTAAGGGCTATCGGCTCCATCAAACTACCTAGTCTGGATCAGAAAACGGGCTCTCAGCTTCGAAAGGTTCCATGGAACTACCCAAATTAACCCGGGAAGATGGCTGTCCAGGTTGGAAAGGTTCCACAGAACTACCTAGTGAAGTTGAAAGGTTCCATGAAACTACTCATCTGGAACATGATCCGTGTGAACAGGTTATCTATTTTCAGAAATCATGTTTTTTAACTGACGCATTTGAGCTTTCTGCATGGAAGCGCGAAGCGCTTTCTGTTGTTTGTTAGCCTCGATGATTTCGTTGACCAGTTTCTTTGTAGGGTAAATATTGTAATGAATGTTCGTGACCTTTCTTCCAACCTTGACCCGTTTTGTTTCTTCCCAGTATTGAATCGCCCCTGAGTCTTTCAGTTGGTCGAGAGCCCTGTTCATCGCCTTTATATTGTTTTTCATCTCTGGGGCCATCCCGCGACCACTTTCTTGCATGATCTGGGTCAGTGTCGGTTGGTAAGGCTTCTCCAAGTCGGCAAATGTGTAGACGGAAACCATTCTTTTGAATATATACTTCGCCAGTTGGCCGGTGATACTCATCAATCTGGGATAGTTCATCTGCCTGTACGTCAGATCGGTGATGCTTTTTGTGACAAGTTTGTGGAAGGACGCATACCATAGCTTAAAAGGTTCTCCTTCTTGTTGGCCGCCTTCGACCAATCGACTTAGAAAACCCTCTTCCCAGCTTTCACCTGTTTTACGATTTGTGATTCTGAGTCCGGACCTGCGCAGTACATACAGGCCTTCACGGAGCTGCGGCCAGGAATAAGTATGCTTGTGCATGTCCAGATCCTGCTTGAGTTCATACAGGCTGAATCGCACACCTGCTTCGCCATTCAGAAATACACCGTTTCCTGACGTTGCCAGCTTTCTGAGTGAATCTTCAATGCACTCTTCACGTGTACCTGGGAAAACCAGAACTTCCAGGCCGTCTTCTCGCTTAATTCGAGCAGCCTGAACCTCGACCTCATATTCGTCAGTGCCATTTTTCATAGCTCGAAGGTTAAAAGCTGACTCACTAACATCCCGCTCTTTTCGGTCGTAAGTGAATTTCGGGGCTATGTCGTACAGGTGAATGGTGTTGGTGGTTTTTTCGGTTGTAGCCGACACAAACATTTCCATCTGCATGTGGCCATAATCATCACCCCCATCGTTTTCGGAGTCTGTGTCTAAAGGCTGGATCTCAATGATTTGGAGATTTTGCGAATCGTTATCGGTATCTGACATGATCTGGCCGCTGCTTTAGAAGGAAGCATTCTGATTCGATTGTGAATCTGCATTAGAACATACCGCGGAAGTATCCACGATGGAACCTTTGGTGGGCCTGTTTGTGTTGGATTGCGCGATAGAGACGATCAACAAACTGTCAAAAGATTATCAAGGCAGCTGCAAGCTGCTCATAAAAGGGTTGATATCAGACGTTTTTAATTCGCCAAGCTGATTATTATTTTGTTAGGGACGCAAAATAAGTCATCAGAACTATGGAATGGATTAACCATGAGTATAAGAAATCTACTTATTAAGCTTTTGCGGGGGCACACAGCTTCTGAAATGGAGCGATCTCGCCGATCTGAGAAGGCGTTATCCGACAAGGTGCATGCACTTGAGCCTTATAAAGAATTCGTCGAATCCATACAGCATTATGTTGGCAATTATCCCGCATGGAAGGCACAAAGCGAATATCGCGAATCCATGCGTGATAACGGTTTTCCACTTTCTGGAGTGTATCCAAGCGGAGATCGCTCGTATCCGACCCATGCAGAGAGCGTCGACCTATATCTTGGCCGAGTCGTCGATGGATTCAAAAAGCTGCGAGATAAAATTCATAATCCGGATTTCGGAACGCATTGGGAAAGCGAAAAACAGCTCTCAAGCGCTAGGGGTGATCACTACCTTCAAAAAGAATGATTGCTGCCCAACCCTGCGTCGATTGGCCCGCTATGCAGGCCAGTGTTTCGATGCACTCATAGCGTGATGAGATGAATATCGCCAACAATTTATTATCACCGGCGATCGGCGGTCGACAGTTCGACCTTGAAAACAGGAAGCGTATCTACCACGGGTACCCAGTTAAGTGATCGCGGATCCACACGCTTAGCTCTTTCTTTGCGCTTTTCAGTGCAGAAAGTCTTTAGCGAACCGATGCTCACCGGAACCGTCGATCCAACCACCACCAACGGTGTGTGGCCCTCACGTACCGCTTTATTTTTGTGTCCATTCACCTCTGGCCATCGGATGTTCATGAGCGGTCGGGGTGGTAGATCCCGGCGTAAGCGCAATTCCGCGTCAGGTGGCAATGACTGGACCGCGATAATGTCTCTCTCCAGCAGTGCATGTTGAGCGGCACTGCTTTCGTCGACAATGGCCATGCGCCTGGCCATGCTCTGAAGTCTCTCCACAATGTCCTTAGGGGACACCTTGTAGATAGCTGGTTTACTGCCCCACGAAAACGTCACGGCTTCTGGCCCGGGAGGGCCCACGATCTGACTAATTCGCCGAATTAACTGCAGCACGACCAGCATCGGGTGGTACCGGTGAATAACGTCAAACCGGATGTCTGTTTCACCGATGGCGGGGAGTAGGGCGTTCAACTCTTTCTTCAGTCGGTTACTTTCCACAATTAAAGCGCACAACGCACCGTCATTTTGCGACACGATGATGGCGCCAGGTGTTCGATGCACGAATTTTGTGGAGTAGCCGGATTCGCCGTACCAATCGCTCAGCGCTGAGATGGCAATCGATACGGCCTGATTCCCTTGTATGAATTCCGGCTCTACCAACTCAATAGCAACGCCTTCCTGATCTTTGGTATAGCGGGGCAGGCGGTTGACGGCCGCCAGCAGCTGACCCCGATCGTGGTGTTCGTAAAGGCGATTTTTAATTGAGGCGACGGTGATTTCCAGCTGGCTCAACTGGGCGTTGAAATCGGTGAGCGCCTGGAGTTGTGGCGGCGATAACATCATGAGTGTCGTCCTCGGACTGCTAAAATATACCTACATCCTAGACCGCCCTTGACCATATAACAATGGGAGTTCGGGTCATGGATAGGTGAGCGCGTGCAAGATAGTGGAATTAAAAATGACAAAAAAGATGTTAAAAAGACTAAAAAAAGATGCGGTGTAGCGAAACGACGAGGATTTGCACCAGCAAGTGTCGTTATCGTTTAATGTGGATGTAGGTATATTTTGACCAATAAAAAGCCCACAAAGTGGGCAAAGGTTACACGGGGGAGTTTGGTTTACTTAATGTTGGCACGGGCGGTTCGTTCGTCGCACCAGCTTCGTAGGGAGTCGGGCATCTCAGTGGTGAAGATCAGGAACCATTCACCTTCCGTTATCTGGGTGATCTCATTCAGGCACATCTTTGCCCAGGCTCGCTCAAGAGGATCAGTAAAGTCAGAGGATTTTGGAAGGCTTTTTTTGCCGGTCGCCGTGGAGCTGGCGGCGGTTTGTGATTCACCTTCGGCCATAGAACTGGACTGTTCCGGCCTTTGGGCATCCAAAGCTTTCGCCAGATCCACCAGCCGTTCTTCTTCCCAGCCTTTGCGGTACATAACGCTTCGGCCGGTTGGCAGCACGACGTGTTCATAGCCGGACTCGTAAATCACGAAATCGCGACGATCTTCAAAGTGCGATACGCCATAGGTCAGGCTCTGCACCTCTACGGGCGACACGACGACAACTTCTATCTCTTCTTTTTTGAACCAGGAAGAGCAGCCAGTCAGTGAGGCGACAACAGCGCCGGCAATCAGTGTTTTCATAAACTGGGACATAAGCCATCACTTTCGTTTTAGGTGTAAAGAGATGCTAACAAACTAAAAATCATCGGTTGATCTGAAACATAGTAGATTTCGGAGGGGTTTCAGGGCTATCCCGCCCGCTCGGTCTAATATCATTACGCCATGATAAAATGGCTAACGTCTCTATTCTCCTCGCGCCCTGCAAGCGCTCGTAAACCCCACTCGCTCAAGTTTGAGCCGGGCGGGTTGGCAGCCATGGGCGACATTCCACGATATCCGCCGTTTCACGAAGGTTTGCCGGCGGCCACGCCACAACAGCTCCTCGACACCCAGGAAAAGCTGATCCGCCAGATCCGGCACGAACTTGCGTTGTCCGCCAAGGACTACGACCGGATGATCCCGCCGCTGCTTGAATCCTTTGCGGCATTCGTTCATCTACTCCCGGCATCCAAGTCACATCATCATCGGGGCGCTGGCGGCATGCTCCGGCACGGCCTTGAGGTCGCCCTTGTCTCAACCCGCCGGTTTCATTCACGCATTATCGATGGCCATGAGACGGGGGAGCGCCGGAAGGTTCTTGAGCCCCGCTGGCGGCTGGCTGTGTTTGTGGCCGGGCTTACACACGACATTGGAAAAGCTGCCTACGACCTTTCTGTAACCGACATACACGGCCGACTAACCTGGGATGTTTACACTCAGAACCTTCATGAATTTCTGGGCGCCAATAAACTGGAGCGATATTTCGTGGGCTGGCGGAAAAACCGTGAGCACAAAGTCCATGAACGCTTTTCACACCTTCTGACGATGCGTGTGGTACCCAACACCGTCTTCTCATGGTTGAACGAAGGCGATCCGAAAATCATTTCCGCTATTCACGAGACGATCTCCGGTAGTCGGCCTAAAGGCTCTGCCCGCGTGATGTATGACCTGGTAATGGAGGCTGACCAATTAAGTGTTTCCCAAGACATTAAAGGACAACGTATTGCTGATGGTGACGAATCCCTGGCCGTACCGGTGCCCAAATATATTCTCGATGCCATTAAACGTTTAATCGAAGACGATCAATGGCAAGCAAACAAGACCGGGCAGCCGCTATGGGTGACCAGTCGCGGCGTTTTCCTCGACTGGAATAAGGCTGTACCTGACATCGTGAGGATGCTCGACCGTGATGGCGCTCGAGGGATACCGAAGAGTAAAAGCTCAATAGCAGAGTCGCTTGCCGACTACGACGTGATTAAAACTCACGAAACCGAAGATGGTAATAATAGTTACTACCTAACCATTGCACCGGAAGCGCTTGAAAAAGGTGGGAAGTTAGAGCGTATCCTGGTTGTTGAAGTAAATGGGCTGGATGTGCTGTTTGATGGCCCGCATCCCGCTCCTGTTAAAGCGTACCTTGGTGAAACCCAGATTGTCGCCCGTGAAGAAGCCATGCTCGAAGAGAAAGGTAAAGCCCAGGACGAGCGGAAGAATGAAAACACGAAGTTCAAAGATAAAATGGCCAAAAAGGGCGTCAACCTTCCCGTCATTGCAGAGGATGAGTCTGCACCGGATGCTGCAGACACTCCCGTAGAGCCGCACGATGAAGCTGGCACTCCCCCGATCATCGATTCCCCAGCTACAAAGCCGAAGCCTGCACCCATCGAACGTCCTGCTCCGCGCAAGGCGTCTGTGACAGACACGAAGGAAAAGGCACCCGTCGATCTGTCGTGGCTTGAAAACTACGGAGAGATGGGTGTTGTGCTGCGCGAGTGCTTTATTCCAGGCAAAGGCTCCAAAGCCATTTTCCAGGACGGCGACATGCTCTTGCCCTATCCCAACGGGATGGACTGCTACGGCGATGCAAAGACAAACAAACTGAACTTGATAAAGAGCTTGCTGCACTTCGATCCGATGACGCCCAATAAAGCGGTCCACAAAGTGAAGGTTCGAGGCCAGATTCAGTCTGTGCTGATGATCAGAGGGGATCTTGCACGATCCCTTGCCGGCCTGGTCGTCGATGAGCCGAAGAACACAAACACAGTCGCAACCGGGAATCCCACGAAACCCGTTGCATCCGTTCCAAAGACAAACAAAACGCCGGCTAAGCAAACAACACCCGAAAAAGCGTCCGCGTCCAACGAAGACGAGGTGACCACTCCACGCCCTACCGAACCGAAGACCCCCGCGAAATCGCGTCTCATAAAATCAAAAAAAGGGGCTCAGCCCGACCCAGAAGCGACTGCAATGAAGGCTGACCCCGTTGCAGAGCGTGAGAAAGCTCCAGCTGCACCAAAGGCCACCCCCAAACCCCTCAAAACCGCTGCTAAAAAACCAGCCTCGCGGAAGAAACCTGTTAAAGACACACCGCCACCTATGCCGGCAGGGCCCAAAAAGACCGCTGGGACTTCAGCCGGTAAAACGGCGGTAACGCAGTTAATTGAGTGTTTCCAGAAAACCATACCTGATGTAGAAACCATCAACGATGAGGCGGGCGTATGGGCGAACCAGCTACAAGTCGTCGAATGGTTCAGGGAGTCAGTGAACCCCAGCGTTTCTCACTCAGCTCTGATGACAGGTTTTCTGGCTGAGTCTACTCAGATGAAAGAAATCAACAAAGAAACCTTCATGTTCATCCCATTCCAGCGAGACAGTGATCATGTCTAATCCCGACTATGAAATGCCATGGCGCCCATCTTACGAGGGTTACTCATCGCTAACGTGGGGCGGCAGTGCCGTTGCATGCAGCTTAATCGCCTACTTTGGGGCACTGCCGGCCGGGCCATTTTATTACGTAGCCACCTTCGCCGTCGGCATGACGGGTTGGCAGGCGGTTAAAGCCGTCAGTCACCGCAAAATAAAGAACAACCTCTGCGGACAAGAGCTTTCTTTTATGGACCTTGGAGAGCTCAAAAAGAAAGTGGACCACCCCAAAAAAGGCTATCGCGAGCAGCTGTGGTTAGGATTTGGCTTTGAATGGGGCCAGACCCATGCCCAGCGAGTGTACGAAATTAACAAGCGCTCAATGCAAGGTGATATTGAAAAGCAGGTGCAACATAAATTTGGTAAGGAGAAGGCCCACAAAATGATGGGCAAGCCATGGATCCATGGTGTCGAGCCAAACGAAGTAGAAATTGGCCTTCCTCTGGAACATCTAAATGGGCACACAATCGTGTTTGGCACCACGGGAAGCGGTAAGACACGTCTATTTGACCTGATCAACGCACAAGCGATTATGCGCGGTGAAACCGTACTTATAATAGATCCGAAAGGTGATAAAGAGTTGATGTTAAACGCTTTTAGGGCCTGCGTCATTGCCGGGCGCCCTGAAGCATTCATGAATTTTAACCCCGCCTATCCAAGCCTTTCCGTCCGGATAGATCCGCTCAAAAACTGGAACCGGTCGACGGAGCTGGCCAGCCGCATTAAAGACCTGATTACGTCCGACGCGGACACTGACCCTTTTGCTCAGTTCTCATGGATGGCAATCAACAACATCGTTCAAGGCCTTATTGATACCGGCACTCGTCCTAATTTCAAAAGATTGCGTCGATACATCGAGGGTGGTCCTGCAAAGCTGCTTGCTCGTGCTCTTTCTAACCACTTTGATGACTGTGTAACAGATTGGCGGGCCGCTTTGGCCTCAAAGCTCCAGAAAGCCAAGGACGGGGAAGCGGAAACCCGCATACTGGTGAGCTTTTACAAAAACAATGTGCAGGAACATCACCCGAAGCAGTCGCTTGATGGCCTGTCCCGAATGTTTGAGCACGACAAGGCCCACTTTGGGAAGATGGTGGCGTCACTCGAGCCTATCCTGAACCAGCTGACATCCGGCGAACTCGGCGACCTACTTTCGCCCGACGAAGAGGACATCCACGACCTGCGCCCCATCACCGACTCTGCGCGGATGATCAACTCCGGGCAGGTGGTCTACATCGCGCTTGATAGCTTGTCTGACTCCACCGTTGGCAGCGCGATCGGTTCAATCATGCTGGCGGACCTAACCGCGGTCGCCGGTGACCGGTACAACTACGGCGTCGACAACACTCCCGTTAACGTTCTTGTCGACGAAGCTGCTGAAGTCATTAACAAACCTCTTATATCGCTTATGAACAAAGGTCGTGGCGCCGGCTTCCGTGTATGTATCGCCTCGCAAACGTTTCCGGACTTCACCGCCCGCCTGGGCGATGAGTCGAAAGCCCGCCAGGTAATTGGTAACGCCAACAACTTGATTGGCCTGCGAACCAAGGATGATTTGACCCAAGAATTTATCACAACACCGATGGGCGATACGATTATCCGCCAGATCATGCATACGCAAAACACCACTGCCATCGATGATTCGAACCCGACCAGCTTTTCCGGCGGCTACGGTGAGCGTCTTATCGAAGCTGAGATGCCCCTGTTCCCGGGCAGCATGCTTGGCAACCTTCCTAACCTTGAATTCATCGCTTCAATTTCGGGGGGGAAGGTCTTTAAGGGCCGTATCCCCATCATTACGAGCACGATTGATATAGCACTTGAGGACCAGACCTGGCTCAAGGACCAGGAATTAGTCTGATGCCCGCGTATTCCGAGCTCCACAAGAGCATGTACAAAAGAGCCGTAGCTGAGTCCGGCTGCACGCAATTCATTGCGGAAACAAAAATCCTGTTTCCAAGCATTGAGAAAATCCTAATGCGGGCGGTAGAAGTTATCTCCGATAAATTGCCGTCATTGTCCGGTGAAGGCGACACCTTGTTCGCGTATTTGCTGTTGCGTATACGGAAGATCTATTCGGCGAAGTGCCAGGAGTGGCACTCTCAAAAAATTGTTATTGCTGAGTTCTTTAGTGCAATTGCCAAAATCATAGAGCAAGTCGTTTCATTAGCTTTCACCTATGAAATCCAACTTAAAAATGGACTGGTTTGGTCGTTCAGATCTAACGGTCCGTTGCTTGCTGTCTACAACGATATTGCGTGCGTGATTCCTCCAAAGTCGGTAAGCGCCCAGCAGGAATCTTCCCCAGAGCTTCATGCCTTTCTATTCACGCTGGCGGATAGACGGATGATGCAATCCAGCGTCGCAACAAGACTTGGGGTGGCCGCTAATGACTAAGGGAAGGATGCTGTTCTGGCTAATTGCCTGGCTGATTCAAATCATTCTGATTGGCTCGTTTTTACCCAGCAATTTTCTTCAAGAGCAAATCATCAGCGAGCGGGAAATGACCAAGAACTGGATGGGCATACCGACGATGGATCAGCTGGTGACCCTTTCGGACGCAAGCTTCAACTCGAAGTTTGTGGACACAGGCGCTGTGAAGGGCAGTTATAAAATTATTCCAAACTACGAAGAAAGGATGAATTCAACGGGCATCAGCGATATGGGTGACGGCCTGTGGAGCTACGTTGGATCCCGAATAGAGGTTTTCTGGCTAACGATTTACCAGGCGGTGCAGCGCTGGAACACTCTAATGATGTGGCTGCCGTACCTGCTCCCAATAATGATTCCGGCGGTGGTGCATGGCCTCTGCGTCCGCGAGATCAAGAAGGTCTCGTACGGTTACGCTAGCCCAGTCGTGTACCACTCCGCCGGACATGCCCTGGCGTTCATTCTGGCGCTGCCGCTGTTTTACATCACCTCCCCGATCAACATTCACCCGTCTGCCATTTTTATCTGGGGCGTTATGTTTTCGTTGGTTGTTCTTACGCTGACATCGAACATCCAGAAGCAAATCTAAATCCCGAAACCTACCCCGAAATGCAGGGCTTTCAAAGCAGTGAGGCCCTGCATTCCAAAGTAAAGTTACCTCTAAACTCGATGAAGGCAAAAAAATGAGTGCACCGCTGAAAGTACCTAAGCACGTTGATGAGCCACCCATCATTCTTATATGGACTGCTGATGAAGTAATGACGTTTTTTGCCTTCTTTATCGTGGGCTTCTTGGCGAACGTCGTGATACCTGGGGTCGTAGCCGGCTATCTCGTAACACGAGTTATTCGTCGAGCCAAAAATACCCGGCCCAGAGGCTTTATGCTCCACACCGGGTATTGGTATGGGTTTCCCCTGCAAGAGACTCGAACCATTCCCAACCGGTTTGACCAGCACTTTACGAAATAATGAGCGATATCTGTTATGGAACTTAAAGCACTGAAGCAAACCTGGGGCGAATTAAAAGTCGAGAACGCATTCTATCGTTTCTCCTTACCGATGCTGTCACTCGCGCTAATAATCGTGTCGATTCTTGCATTTACGAATAAGCCAATAATTGTTGTTACCCCTCCTGAGATTGTCGAAAAAATGGAGATAGGTTCCAACCACGCAGGCGACAGCTACAAGCGCCTAACGGCTCTTAATCTCGTCACGATGCTTGGCAACGTTCATGCCGGTACCGCTGATTTTTTGATGACTACGAGCGAGCAACTTCTACACCCCGCAATTTATCGTGAAGTGAAAGCGACCATAGAAGAAGAGGTTACCCGGATTAAAGAAAATGACCTTGCCATTACCTACGGATCGAAAAGTATCGATTACTGGCCTGATACCGATCTTGTCGTGATCAGCGGTGTTCGCACAACAACAGGTCGTGGGGAAGATACCTTCCGCGAAACCATTACCTACGAAATTAAAGTCGCCGTTCAAAACTATCGGCCTCAAATCATTGAATTGACTAGCTACTCCGGCGCTCCGAAGCGTAGCAGCAAGTAACAAGAGGCTCTCATGAAAAAGCTATTAATCGCAGCCGCAATATCGGCAACAGTTTCAATCTCACCGGCGGCCTACGCAGATTACCCGTTAATAGCGGCTGCCGACCTACCCGGAATACCGTTGTCTGTTACAGACCCTGCTCGGCGCCCTGTGCCTGCGACAAACCCCCAACCAGTTCAGGCATCTCCTCAATACGTCAGCTCAGTCGTCGATGCGGATCAAGTAAATACGCCCGAGCAAGCCATTCAGCAAATTCAAGCTGAACTGGCCGCCGAGATGTCTCGGAAAAAACCCGGTGATGGAGATTACACCGCCCCGGGCGGGAAGCTCCTGCTGGAGCCCGGCGTTAACAAAATCATCAGTATCAGTCGTGGACACCCCAACCGAATACTGCTGCCTTTTGATGATCCTGACATCCACACAACGTCAACAGATGCGCTTATAAAGGCAGAGTCCTCCGTCATTGTGGTGGCAACGAACTCAAAATTGCCCGTTACGCTGTTCATATCGCCGAAAGATAACCCACGCCTGGCTCTGTCGCTGACGCTTGCACCGCAAACCATGCCTCCCGCTCAGTACGAGGTGTCTATATCCGCCAGCTTGCCCGAGCAATACGCGTTCAAGAACACGAAGGCGGATCAGTGGGAGCGCAAGGACGACTACACCCGAGTTTTAGTGAACCTCTTCGACAAACTCGCAAAGCAGGATCTGCCCCAGGGGTATTCGCTCAAAACACCGGAACCTGGAGACCTGCACAGCTGCTTCAAGCCCAACTCGGAAATTGAATGGGAGCTGGCCCAAGTCATTCAAGGCCATCACATCATGGTTGATGTCGTGGTTGCCAAAAACAACGGAAATATCCCCGTCGAAATTATTGGCAGCGACTGTAATGGCCTCGGTGTAATCGCTGCGGCTGAATGGCCACGATCAGTGCTTGAGCCCGGTGAAGTAACGGAAGTGTATGTTGCCAGCCAGCGCAGCACCGCAAAAGCGCAACGCATTCGTCGGCCAAGCGCTATCGGAGGTTTCAGTGGACAAAATTAAGAACGCTTGGATCAAGCTTGATCCAAAGAAAAAACGTCTTGTTGTCATGGCCCTGGGTCTCGGTATCGCCGTTTTTGTGCTTTCAAACTTTCTGTTTGTAGATCCACCCGAGCGGGCCGCCAGGACCGAAGCAACATCGTTGCGTCTGACCGGCGCTGATACCGGCCGCTTTGGCATTGATGCTCTTGAGCGCCGAATCAAAAAGGCAGAAACGGAGAACAAGCGACTTTCTGAAAAGCTCGATAAAGCCGCTGATGCAGAAGCAATGCGCATCTCAGTAGAGCGCATGGAGCGGGACTACAAGTCCCAAATCGCGGCGCTGGACAAACAGATACAGGATGGCAAAGCCGAAAGCCGAAACGCAAAGAAACCGCTGTCTAAGTATGAGCTGACGCGGCTTGTTCAAGATGAGATGAAATCAGAGTGGAGTAAGCAGCAAACGACTCCAAGCCCGAACGAATTGTTCGAAAAGGAAGAGCTTTTTCAGGCGCCAAAGCCCCAAGCACAGACTCAGCCAGGTATTAATCTAGCCAAGGGAGAGGAGCCAGCCGAAGAGAAGCAGGCCACGTTTGAGCTTATAAAAATTGAAAGCTCCGTCTCCGGGCCGCCAGAAGTTGAAGTAGGTAGGGATGAGAATAGTCAGTTTTTCCCAGCTGGCTCGATTATTAGCGGTGTTCTGGTCACGGGGCTTGATGCACCAACGAATATGAGCTCGCGCGGCGAACCGCACCCGGCACTGCTACGGGTCAAGAAAGAAACGCTCATGCCGAACTTCTACACCGGCGATCTTGAAGAGTGTTTTGTGCTGATATCCGGATACGGTGATATGTCCAGTGAGCGTGCCTATCTGCGTTCTGAAACCTTGTCGTGCATCGATTCTGACAAGAATGCCGTTGAAATGCCGTTGAAAGCTTTTGCGGTAGGTGAAGACGGCTCCGCCGGCGTGCGAGGGATTCTTGTAAGTAGGGAAGGGCGCTTAATCGCTGAATCCCTGAAAGCGGGCACGCTATCGGCCATGGCGGAAGTGTTCGGAAAAACCCCTGTGCCACAGATTATTACCAGCGACACCGGCGGCAACCAACCATTCCAGAACAACCTGTCTAGCGAGTCGCTGCAATCAAGCGCGTCGCGGGGCGCCGGAGCTGCTCTTGAGCGGATCGCCGATTACTACTTGGATGTGGCCGACCAGATCTTCCCGATTCTTGAGATCAGAGCTGGCCGAGAGATCGATCTTGTTCTGACCCAAGGCGCAGATGTCGCTTTTGTACCCTAGTGCCGGAAAGCCTACCGAAAAGCGATAGCTATCTCGATAACAACACAGCGCGGAATCAGTAAATTAACATTATGAAACAAATTAAAGTAAGAGCACCACTACTTGCCGGGATCGCGCTGTCACTGCTGACGCTGACACCAGGCGCGTTCGCCGCACCTCAGGCTGAAGAACCCATTGAGATCCCGATCAAGGGCGGTCTCTACATGCACGAGACTGCAGACGGTACACCGATCCTTGTAAGCGGTGACGGTCGATTCGTTATGCCCGGTCGATTCGTTGATCGTGAGAACGACATGAACATGATCACCTCCCTTGATGAGGCAAGGCAAGCCTTTGGCGAAAGCCCATCCGTCGTGGCGCCCAGTGAGCGGCTCTCTCCGGGCGCCCAGATGCTCAAAGATGTTAACCCCTCGGAAATGCTTAGCTTCACCACCGGTGATCAGGATGGGACAAAGGAAGAGGTCATCGTCTGGATTGATCCGTTTTGCCCGTACTGCCACAGAGTTATGGAGATGCAGTCGTCTCTGACTGACAACTACGTGTTTCACAACGTGGTCATCCCCCTGCTGGGTCCCAACTCGCAAAGATTTGTGGACGTTTTGGCGTGTGTAGAGCGATCAGAGATGGGTCAAGCAATTCTCAATAAAAACACAAGCGTTCAGCCGACATCAAGGTGCCGCAGTACAGAGCAAACTGCAGCCCAGCGTTATGCAACCAGTGCGGGTATTCAGTCAGTCCCCATGACCGTGAGCGCGTCGGGAAGAGTGCAAACCGGTGCGTTTCGGTCACTTGAGCAATTTCAAAGCTTTTTGGAGGCGAAATGAAAAAGGCCCTTCTGATAATCGCTGGTATTTGCACCATGACGCTGAGCGGGTGCGCAAGCATTGGACAGTCTGACTTTAGCTGCAAGGGCTATTCCGAGGCTGGGTACAAGTGCAAAAGTGCCCGCGAAGTCTACGACCTTACAAGCGGCCATGATTTTGACCCAGCCGCACCTGTCGCCGACGACAAACATAAAGCAGATCCTTCCGATGATTCGGTAAGAACGGCAAAGAAAAGGCGCGACGGTGAGGATGTTGATCCGCCAGCTCCCAATCAAGGATATGCGCCCAGTCGCGTGCAGATGCCGCCGCTCATTGATGGCCCTACACCCGTTCGCACCCAGGCTAAGGTGATGCGGATTTGGATTAACTCTTATGAGGATAAAATGGGTTCTCTCCACTCTCCCTCAATCGTTTACAACGAAATCGAAGAGCGTAAATGGCACTTCGGAAACCAGGCAATAGGCCAGTCGGGCTCGACACCCGTGCGGCCGCTGCAGCAGCAACAATGATAGCCCGTCCGGCAAAATCAAAATCAAAAAATGAAATAGAGGAAAGACAAATGTCCCCAATCGGAAACACGATGATGTCAGAAGTAAGCGAAGTTAAATCGAAGCGTTTGATTGCAGCGTTCGTAGTAGCGCTGATAGCGACCGTTCTGTTCGTGTTGCCCACCACTGCGTTTGCAGGCTCGGGTGGTACAGAATTTGACCCGATCTGGACCATGCTGGAAGGGTGGATCAAGGGCACCCTCGGTCGAGTTATTGCCCTTATCATGATTATTGTGGGCGTAACCTTCGGCATCCGCCAGCAAAACATCATGGCGTTTGTTATGGGTCCCGCAGCAGGCATTGGCCTGTTTTACTCACCAACAATCATTTCAGCAATGATGACTGCCGGTGTTGTTGTCGCTAGCTAAGCTGTATCCCTGCGACCAAAAAAGGGCGGCCATGGCGCCGCCCGCCTATTCTTGCGGACTAAATATGACCACTTTGCTGTTACGAAAAAAGGAACTGTATTCTCAGTCAAAAGCGGCTAATCTTTTCCCAGAATTAGCGTACTCTACTGACGACAAGTTGTTTTATTTGGAGGACGGATTTCTTGGATTTGCGATTATTCTTAGGCCTCTCGTGGGCGCTGATGAATCAACCCTTGATCAAATCGCGGGTGCTGTTAACCAAGATTGGCCAAAAGGCTCATTCCTTCAAGTAAACCTTTTTTCGTCTCCCGACATTGATGCTGTTATTAACAACATGATGTCTATGCGAGACCCCAGCAACAGCATGCTATATACCATTGCGCAAAAGCGCAGTGAATTCCTATGGGAAGGCACCACCCGTCCGCTGGGCTATGAGAACAATGCTCTCGTCCGTGACCACACAATAATGCTGACCGGCAAAGTGCCATGTTCCAATCCGCCGACAGATAAAGATATCAAAACCACTAAAAAGCTCGCAGCTGGCATAGAGAGAGCTTTAGCATCCATTGGTTTTGCACCGCAGATTGCAACCGCACACGATTATTGCCGTTTCATGCAAACCATTTTTAACTGGGCGCCAGATGCAGATTGGCGAACAACCCCGTTGCATAGAACGTATGACAAGCGTCAGTTTGTACGCGATCAATTCATCGATTCAAAAACGGACATTGAAGTAGAAGCTGACCAGCTCCGTTTTGGCAAAAAGTATGTCAAAACGCTGTCCGTAAAGCAGTGGCCTGATTATGCGACTCTTGGTATACCCGCCAGTTACATCGCCGATCCGCAAAACGGTCAACGCGGACTAAAAGGCTCGTTCATGATTACCGCAACAACGCATTTTCCGGACTCGGAGAGTAAGCGTGAGCGAATGAATACAAAGCGTCAGTGGGTGATCAAGCAAGGCCAAGGCCCGCTCTTGAAATTCGTCCCGCGCCTGGCCGACCAATACTACTCATTTGAAACGCTGTTCGAGGCTTTGGAGGACGGTGACCGCGCTATAGAATTCAGCCTCACTCTGACACTCTTTGAAGACTCAGAAGACGATCTGATTGCCGCAGCGTCCAACGCAAAAACCTATTATCGCTCGCTCAAGCTGACCATGATGGAAGACCATTATTTTAATTTTCCGGTCTTTCTTAATGCGTTGCCGTTCGGTGCCGATCCCAACGCAATCTCATTACTGGCGCGATACTCAACGATGGCTACGCGCCACATGATTCGTTTTCTGCCGATTTTGGGCGACTGGAAAGGTAATGGCTCACCGTTACTTTCCATGATATCTCGATCCGGCCAGCTCATGTCCATCAACAACTTTAGCTCGCCGACCAACTACAACATGGTTATCGCCGCTGAATCTGGCGCCGGCAAAAGCTTCTTAACCAACGAACTCACCTTGTCGATCCTCGCCACTGGTGGTCGTGTATGGACCATTGACGTTGGACGCTCATACATCAAGTTGTGTGAGCAGCTCGAAGGGAAGTTTATTGTATTTGACGATAACTCAGACATCTGCCTGAACCCCTTTGATCTGATTGAGGATTACGAAGACGAAGCGGATATGCTGGTCGCGCTTATTACTGCGATGGCAGCGCCTTCTGAAGGCCTTGATGACTTTCAAACCGCTCACCTTCGCCGGATTTTGCAGAATCTCTGGGGCGAGTTTGGTAATGATCTGAACATCGATATGCTTGCCGAGCGCCTGGTGGACGAAGGACGGATTGGCGAAATCTCAGAAGCGGCCGAAGAGCGCCGAGTATCAGACATTGGCCACCAGCTTTTTGCGTTCACGAGCAAGGGTGAGTACGGCAAGTGGTTCAATGGCAAGAACAACCTCGATATCGATAATCGGTTTGTTGTTCTGGAGCTGGAAGAACTGAAATCCCGAGAGCATCTTCAGCAGGTTGTTTTGCTCCAGCTGATCTATCAAGTGCAGCAAGAAATGTATCTTGGTGATCAGAACATGCAGAAACAGCTCATTGTCGATGAAGCGTGGAGCCTACTTTCCTCTGGTCCGGTGGCAAAGTTCATTGAGGGCGGATATCGCCGCTTCAGAAAATACAATGGAGCTGCCTGCGTTATTACGCAAAGTATTCGAGACCTGTACGCCAACGAAGCTGGGCAGGCTATCGCAGAGAACTCTGCTAACAAACTGCTTCTATCTCAGGAATCTCAGTCCATAGATGCTATTGCGCGGGACAAACAGCTACCGCTTAACCCAGGCGGATATGAACTACTTAAAAGTGTGCATACGTCAAAAGGCCAGTATTCGGAGGTATTTTTTCTGACGAAAACCGGCGCCGGCATAGGCAGGCTGATCGTAAACCGTTTCCAGCAGCTCATGTATACAACTATGGCCACTGAAAAGAGCGCCATCAAACGATACGAAGACAAAGGTTTCGCTTTGTTCCAAGCCATCGAACAGGTGATCGCCGATGAAAAGGCGGAACGTGTCGACCGCCAACGCGCGGTAAATGGTGCCTAATAGCCCTCTATAAAAAGCGTAGCCAAACGAGGTAGATAACATGGACGGCAATGCAGACGTCACAATCGCTGACACAGCTAACACTGCAACGGTCCAGGCGCGAGCGCCTTTAGATGGTCGAGTTGTATCGGCACTCTCAATCATGAGTCTCGTCATAGTGATGTTGGCGTACTTCGTCTATAGCAATGCTGTTAATGGCTTGAGGCAGTCCGATATCGTCATTGTCGATGCCTCACAGATCATTCAAGCCATCGGTGCTAAAACTACCGATATGACCCCTAAAGAAGTCGCTGATCTGATCACGTCGGCGGCTGAAGGTCTTGCAGCCGAAGGTAAAATTGTAATCCGGCGAGAAGCTGCTTGGGGTGCGCCTGAGAGGAATATCCTTCATGTCGAAGAGTGAAGCTGCGCTCGACAAAAAGCCTATGGGGCGGTTTCTTGCCAAAAGCCTTTTTATTCTGGCTATTGTCATCGCAATCGGCGCATATCTGTTCGATCGATACAGGATCGGCATAGACACTCAGGTTGTTCGTTGTCTTCCCTGGACTATCTTTATCGTTGACACACAAGACACAAATATCCACTCAGGAGCCTACTTTGCGTACCGTGCTGCACGAATGGAGCCCGTTGTTGCTGACGGACAGTGGGCCGCCAAGCAGGCCGCAGGTGTGGAAGGCGATCATGTGAGTTTGTCTCGCACTGAAACGTTGATCAATGGCAGTGTTAGAGAGAATGGAAAGCTTTATGACATACCCTCAATGGAACTGGATTATGCCGCGCTGACACGCGAGCTCATCGTGCCAAAGGGCGAGATCTTCGGAATGGGAACCCTGCCAACGTCCTACGACTCACGGTACATGGGCACCATTTATCAAGAGCAAGTCATCGGGAGAGTCTACCCGCTATTTTAGACCGCTACGAGGCGTCCACAGTGGCGCCTCGTATGCTGATACCCCTTTCAATTTGGCTATCTTTCTGCAACACCTGAATATTCATAACAGATAAGCTTAACGCTGATCCTTTTGCTTCAAACCCTGAGAAAACTATGCGCAAGCAACTCCTGCCATTCTGTCTAGCGCTGATGGTTGGCTCCGTTTCTGCCGACCAAGCGTCGATCGATTATCAAAAACTGATATCCGACGCAAAAATCGTCATGGAAAACCCTGAAGACTTCATTCCAGAGAGTTTGAGAAAGTCCCTAACCGACGCTCAAATTCCTCAGGAAGCGCTTGATAACGCACAGGACATTCAGCTCGATACCAGAGTCGCCCTAAACGAAAAGCTCAAAGATTTCGAGTTTATGGGGGCTAAAGTCGACCCGGCGCTGGTTGGCCAGGATGGCCCTCTATCTAAACGCGAAAATAAGCACACATTGCTTAAACCCGGGCTTAGATCCCACATCGCTTTTATTAGCATGTCGATACCAGACGACCAGCTCAAGCAGATATTTGCTGCCATGGAGAATGTTGATCGTGCCAGCGCTGTTCTTGTTGGTTTCCTTGATTCTGCTCAGACAATCGGTGAAAGCATAATTGCGCTGCAGCAACGCATCGCCCAATTCGAAATGGAAAACCCACCGAGCATATTCATCGAGTTTGATTTGTTCGACGGTGCCGGCATTGAGAATGTACCCGTTCTGGCAATTTACGAAGGCATGGATCTGGTCGCAAGCGTCAGTGGCATGCCCAATTTTCTCTGGCTTGCAGAACAGTATGACGACAAAGGCGAGGGCGGTGACCTCGGTGTTTATGGGCCAATGTATCCCATCCAGGAGCAGCATTTCATGGAGATGATTGCTGAGCGGCTGAAGACCGTCGATTTCGAGGGCCAACAGCAAGCTGCGATCGACAACTACTGGCAAAAGAACGGCCGAATCTTCAGAAATCTACCTGTTGCTCTGAAGACGGAGAGTTTTCTGATTGATATGTCAGTGACCGTTTCCGCGGACATCAAGGATTCAAGAGGAAGTGTGATAGCCAAAGCAGGAGACACATTTAACCCTCTTGAGAGGCTGCCCTTCAATCGTTTAGGCATTATTTTCGACGCCTCTAAAGGTGCCCAGCTTGAGTGGGCCATTGAGCAAGAGCAGATCGCTTTCAATCGCGGACTGACGCCAGTTCTGCTTATTACCAACCTAAACACTGCGAATGATGCCTGGGATAATTTCAAAGACCTCCAGGCCCGATTCGTCACCCCTATTGCACAGCTAGATCTCGCAATAAAACAACGCTTTCAAATTTCTGCGGTACCTTCGCTCTTTGAAGCCGCTGGTGGGGATATGAAGATCACGGAGGTCGCTCTTGATTCGATTAATTAGTCACCTGAGTTTCACTTTAGTTCTGCTTTTCGGTGTGGCCCAGACTGCAACCGCATCCGTTACCTGTCGAGACGCCAAGGTATTTGAGCGCATGCTGACTCAAGTTTGCTGGTCTTGTCTTATGCCGATAAGGGTTATGGGAATAGACATAGGTAGCGGTGATGTACCTATAGGGGCGAGCAATGAAGCCATATGCGCGTGTGACCTAGTTCCTGGAATCGGCTTTGGAACCTGGCTTCCCCGGGAGTTGATTGAGGTTGTAAGCGAACCTGGCTGCTCTCCCACGCTGAAAGGCGTCACTGTGCCTATTGGCAACTTGCTGGATCTTGGCAACTCGAATTCTAATGAGATCAATGTAACGTCTGACGTTACATATAAGCACGCTCACAAATTTGCATTTCCGCTTGGTGAAATGTTGGGCATCGTTGGTGGCTGTCCAATAGAGGCCAACGAACTTGATCTTCTATTAATGACTGAATTCATTGCCACCTGGAGCGACGATGTTTTATCGGCAGTTGTTTATCCAGAAACAGGGATTTTTGCTACCGCTGCAGCAATGGCTGCTTGTGCTGTCGATGCCGCCACAACGGGGCTAATAGGCATGCCTCCATCGGTAGCAAACTTTTTCTGTGCCGGAACGTGGGGCACCGTGTATCCCTTAGTCGGATGGGTTCCCAGTTCAGTCGGCGAGATCGAAAAGCACTCTCTTCTGGCTACTCGAATAATGGCTCAATCTCACCGCCTCATGATGGCCGGCCGATCCGTAGGCAATGCCTGCCATAACCCGGTCGCGCCCACTCTGCAACGTGACCAGTATAAATTTCAGCATTTCTGGCCAATCCCACAAGCCACTGATAATCACTACATTGGTGAATCCAGCTTCAGATGGGGGCCGCACAGAGTGTCTCTAACAGAAGATACGCTAAAAATTGTTTGGCGTTGGGAAGACTGCTGCCTGAGGCCAACACAATGAAAAAAACAAAGGTATTCCTGCTAGCGTGCGCACTTACGCAATTCTCGCACGCTGCTCCAGATACAAGCTGGATTAATGGACTTGCGCAAAGTAGCTCTGCCGCTGCTGATGCGGCCAGCCCCTGGGATCCTGAGAATGCTCAGGATCAGGAGAAACTCTTCGGCAAGCCGTCTGATGCGGACAAGAACAGCCTTAAAGACGCACAAAACGCATCCAATAACGAACAAAATCTGAAGCAGGCCGGCCGTCAATACACGGCCGAACTGTCAAAAGACACTGGTACCAGCAATGCCCAGACCAGTTACAACTTGTTCGAGAATTCTATTCAGTCAGCCACGGGGGAAATAACCATCGACTCCTATGGTTGTTCATTCAGGCGAACGGCTGAATCTGATATGCGGTATGTCCCGGGAGCTCCTGCCGGCAGCCAGATAACGGGGCATTCTATTAATTTAGACGGTGTAGGCGGGTGTCAGTCAGAGTACCAAGATTCGTTCGGTGCCACTTGCAGCCTACAAGCGGCAGAAACAACGTGCCAAGTCGCAGACAATACTCGCGTTATCTATGGCGATATGAGTGCATACAATGTCTCCACTGACACTTACGAGAACTGGACAGCGGATAAAGTTAACTCACTGCCTTCATGCGGTAATTTGGCGCTGTACGGGAAAAACAATAACCTTGTCGTCAACAGTGGATTTGAGAGTAACAGGGTCTCGAGCGGTGGATGGGGATATTTTTACGGAAGCATAACAGGCTGGACTGGTTCCAAAATTGAGATTCAGAATAACCACAAAGGACGAAGTGCGGCCGAAGGATCGCAGTGGGTAGAGCTTAATTCTGAAGGATACGCCCCCACGATGAGCCAAGTTCTAAATACAACTCCTGGCGTTTCTTATAGCGTGAGTTTTCTGCATCGGCCGCACTCTTACAACTCTGAAAATGTCCGGCTTAGGATCGGCGATGTCGATGTAATTCTTGGTGGCGGAAACCGACATCGTTGGAACCGAGTCAGCGTTCCTTTCACTGCTACGTCGAATCAGACGACAATAACACTTTCACCAAACAGACCGATAAGTGGCACACGAGGAAACTTCGTTGACGATATTCGTGTAGTAGCCGATTACTGTAAAAAAGTACCTCAAATTACCGTTACACCGGAAGTTGGGCGTGTTGAACTTGGTCCTATGTGGGCAGGTGACAGTCAAAATGACGTTTGCTGGATTGCCGGCCTTGATGCCAAGTGCACCATCAAGGCTCCCGCCCGAGATGAATCCATTGAAGCGATGGCAACAAAAGTTGCGCAGCAAGAAGGAGTGGATCAGAAGTTTCTTGAGCTGTTTGGTGAGTGCCAGGCAACAACGGTGGCGAAAACTCATGTTGCCGACCTGGCGTATACCAACTCTAAATACTGCACGAGCCCACTTGATCCCTCTTTTGCTGCGTGCAACGTGCAGCGTTCGCCCAGTTTCCGCCCAGGAACTGTCATGCTGGGCACCGATGAATGGTCAGGATCAGCAAGATGCGAGCGATTGGTGACCGAACTGCCTAATTGGGAGAACACATGCACCGCAAACGTGAGCCAAGTTCGTAGTGAATGTGTAACAGTTGAAGGTGTAGAAGTCTGCTCTTGCTCGACCATTCAAAGCAAATATGGCGCCTCACTATCAGCATGCGGCGCCGGCCAAACGATGGTCACCGGCGCCATAGCTGGTAGCGTACCAGGAATCTCTACGCAATCAGTGGGTATGTGTGCACAGATCAGCAGTCAGAACGTGCCACCTCTGCCGCCTATTCCGGTCCCGGTAGACTTTGCTATCTGCGATGGCGGCAAGGTTGCCTACAACCACAACGGGTCCGCTATGTGTATAAGTCAATCACCGGTCAAGCCTCGCGCTACCTGCGGGCCTTATCAGGAGATTGTTAACAGCACACTCCCGTATGGTCTCGATCAAGGAAGCATCGTGAAATCGGTTAATGTGAGCAAGGTAACCTGCCCACCACTGGATCTGGAAGAGTGTAACGCGGCCGGCGAGTGCTATAACCAAGCTCTATATCCGTATAGCTGTGACCAGTACAAGACCAATGGCGCTTGTAGCCTTGCAAATGAAACCTGTGATCAAGAGGTAGAGCACCCGTTGGGAACCTACTGCGGCGTCGCTGAGCAGGAGTACAGCTGTAAAGTAAGTGCGGGCGTCGACGAGGAGTACACGAAGGATGTCATGGACTGTGGTCCGGATGGTTTTTTTGAGTGTGTTGAAGATGAATGTTTTGAGTACGAGGATGAGCGAGACGATGGTTTCTCAGAAGCTATGGCCCGACTTGCGATCATCAACGGTATGGTTGACGACATGTTCTGTCCTGACCCGAACGACATGCAGACCTGTCAGATATTTGCAGGATCAGAGAAGCATTGCTCATACGGCAACGGAATTGGCGCCCTTCTATATGGGTGCTGCCCGGGCCATGAAGCATTACTGAACCCCTTTTCAGCTATTTACAGTGCTGCAGAAATGATGACCAAAGCGATCGATATGATTTACGATCGCGTTGCAGATAATTTGCTTAATCCGGTCACCGGTTTGATGATGCCAGGCAATGCTGTGGCGATTCCAGCACTCAAAGCCCAAACAAAAGCGACCGTTAACATTCAAACTGCGATCCTTGATGCAGTACCCCTCTGGCTGGTCAACTCCTGTAGCGAGGATGCAGCTCTAATAATGTCTCACGAGAAAAACGAACCGGACATCGAGGTGATGCATTACGGCGGACGGTACTGCACTAAAAAAATCTCGTATGGCTTAGGGAAAATATGCGTCGCCAAGCGGATGAACTACTGCGTATACAATACGGCATTTGCGAAGATCGTGATGGACGCGGCTTCAACCCAGTTCGGCATCAGCAGAAGCAAGCGAAGCAGTGGCGAGTTTATGGATTGTCGAGGCATTTCGTTAGGAGAGATACAGCAACTTGATTGGGGTCGTGTTGATACCAAAAAGCTTGCAGGCATGATGGTCAATACCGGGCACATGCCACCTCAATTAAATTACGAGTTTGGTGTAGGTAATATGAATGCGCCGTCCACCGACCCTACTCAAGTGCCGGCAGGTTGGCAGTGATTGTCAGCCTCCATTACTAAAACTCTAACGCTTCATGCACAGGCGCCTCGCGCTGCGCATGAATGCGCTGTTTTCCCTGCCCACGGCTAGTGATACAGCTCGATAATTATCGAATTTTGGGCAAAAAAAAGCCTTGGTTGGAAGTCCAGCCAAGGCTTTTTACAGTGTACTCAAGCTGTAGCGCGTTCCATGTTGTCAATGACGGATGGCGGTGCTGTTTTAGAGTTGGTTTTCTTAGCCTCTGGCTTCAAAGATTCGTCTTTCTTATCGACCGCTGGCTCGGTAGAGAGCGACTTTGTATCAGCCTCGCCAACTTCATTCGTAGGTTTGTTGGGGCTTCTTGAGCGGTTGTAAGCGTCGCGAACCTGATTTGCCAGCTTGATAATGCGACGCTGCCATTCGTACTCACCACGCAACTTTTGTTTTGCATCCAGCTCTTCTGCCAGCCAGAGACAATCAAGAAGCTTCACAATAGAATCCAGCTTTTTAATAAGCTGCAGATAATGACTGGCCATCGGTGATGAAACTTCGACCTCCAGAATAAGCGGGTTGCTGTACTTCAGCGACGCAGTGATCGCATTGTCGTCACGCAGCTTCTTCAACCGCTCCATTTCATTGTCCATCAATTCGGACATCCCCTTGAACTTCTCTGCAACAAGATCGTTCAGTTCGTCGGTGGACGACTGGTTCTCTGACACGATCCTGGCAACGATAGAAAGAGAGTAAACGTTGCGCAAAACCTCTGGGAATGTGCGCTCGTAGACTCGCTGTGCCACTTCTGTGTCAAGGGTTAGTTTGTCCACCACGTTTGGGCGGCTAATCTGCTTCTTCTTCTGGGTTGTCATATTATTCTCCGATACCTGAACGGTAAGCATGCTTTGACGGTATCTGTAGGCTACCGCACATCCCGTCAGCAGTTGTGCGGAAAGCATGCCGAATTGGAGTAGCTATCGGCCGCGCTTCCAGGCTCAGATCTGGTTAAATGGCTTCATTACATCCCTTTGGATGTTTTAGGCAGCTTTCACCTTCTTGAAAGTTGGGAATATTCCCACGCTGTTAACCAGCGTTAAACCCTAAGCGGGCAAACTTGTCCCCTTAGGGTGCAGGTGCGCCCCTTATTCGTCAACTCGGACACTGAGGTAAGATTTATGAGGGGTATCAATAAAGTAATTCTGATTGGCAATGTCGGACAAGATCCGGAAATCAGATTCACGCCCAGCGGCTCTCCAGTCGCCTCGCTGTCACTCGCTACGGATGACAGCTACAAAGATCGCCAAACCGGTCAGATGGTCAGTGTTGTCGACTGGCACAAAGTTGTTGTGTTCGGAAAACTCGCTGAAATTGTTCAAAATTACGTGAAAGCAGGCTCAAAGCTTTACGTTGAGGGCAAGCAAAAGACTCGAAAATGGCAAGACAAAGATGGCAACGATCGATCCACGACTGAAGTTGTGCTTGATATAAAGGGGACTCTGCAAATGATGGACCCTCGTGTTGATGACAACACTTCTAGTAAGTCGCAACCGAACGGTTCAAGTCAGCCGCAACAGCAGAGCTCTAACCCGCCCGCTGCCAATGCTGATTATGGTCAAGGCTCCAACAATTGGGACTCTGATCACCCGTTCTAAACGTCTGTTTTGATTGTTTAATTATTTAACCCACCTGGGTGTTACGCGCATCTTGTGTGGGAGGGTCTATCGACCAGCTCCATGAGTGCGTGTGCTTATCGCATTAACAAGGAGTTGTGCCATGTCGATTACGATCTTTAGTCCTTCAGGGGAAGCTGTGGAGTATCGGACCGTCTCAGAACGTCTGCCGGATTTCCAGAAGCTGTTTCCATTGGTAGATGGATATCGAATCATTCGCTCTCATCGTTCTGATTCAGAGTTTAACTGTATCAGTACGTTATGGAGCGAGGCGTTGAAGGCAGGTAAAAATCCGAGAGATCTCGGTTTGCCGGTCATTTATGGAATGGGAATGGTTTTTGAAGCGCATCTTTATCTCAAAGAAACGCTCATTGCTAATGCCTCAGCCTATAAAAACGTCACAAATCCCAAAGACTGGGAAGCTGGAGAAACTGCAGCTTTTCAACGCCTGATGGCTGCCTGCGGTCTTGGCGGTACCGATATGGATATGGACGATCAGTATGATCGAATATCTTCCGGACTCGAACGCAAACCTGACCCACAGCGTAACCAAGCAGTTCAAAAAGACACATCTAAACCGGATGTCGTAAACGAGCCGTCTCACGACGACGCTCAAAAGGTTGAACCGGAGCTACATGCTCAAGTGCCAACCCAAGAGCCTGCTATTCAGGTCGATCCAAGTTCATCAACGACACCCACCTCGACTGCAGATACGCGCAGTTTGAGTCCTTCCAGTGCCGACGATGCCATACGCCCTCAACTACTCAACCAGTTGAACCATGCTGCTTCACTTGCCGGTGAGCCTGTACCTCAGGTTGCTGACAATGCTGAAGCAAAAAAGGAGATTAAACGCCTAACCCGTAAGGCTCAAGGTAAGTAAATCTGCCGAACGATGTCACCTCCCCGGGGTGGCATCGAGTTTCGTGACGGTTACTTCCTTAACGCTTCGGCAAGCATTAAAGAAGCCATCGTGGCTACGAAAACTACTCGCACTGCGAGTGTTCCCTCGATATCCCGAGGGTCGCTGGTCGTTTTCCGACTCAGCACAACTCCGTCACCGGAGTTCTTTCTCCATTTTGGAGATACGTCTTTCAGCTCTCTAGCTGACTGACACCTTAACGACGCCCCATGCTCCTCTGGGCTGGCGGCATTGCCTGTTGGAGGCTCTTGTTATGAATATATCGTTATCTGAAGGCTCACAAGTCAAAGCAGTAAATCTCGCTACTTTAGAAGAGGTGCTGTTTGTCGGAGTCGCTCCCGAGTTTGCAGTTATGTCTGCTCATGCTTGCGAAACTCACACAATTAGTGAGTTCGCTAAGTTTTACTACGGTAAGACTTTGCACACTGAAGAAGATCTGAAATCTCATGGTCTGATTCGAGGCAAACATACTGTTGCTTGCGGCGACTGGGCTGCTAAGTCCAACGGTTAAATATACGCGCTCATTGAGAGTGCATTCCTACAGGTCACCCCTGGCCTGCAGGAAACCTTATTACTTGCTCTGCAAGTGATTCCTCGACCATCGAGGACGTAGCTCGTACTCCGAGTTACACACTCCTTCTAGGAGTTTCAGTTTCTCCATCTGGAGAGATGGCTGTGAGCACTCTTGCTTCCAGTCATTCAGCGCACCCACGCTGAATTTCACGCTTCGGGTTGGGAACCCGTTGGAGTTTGTCATGTTGAGAATGTTGCTTGTTTGCGGCCTGGTGCTTGGTGGTATGAACCTTTTGTTCGATCACACTGAGCCTTCAGGGATAGCTGCACAAGAGCGCCATGAAACAATTATGAATGTTGGCCGCTAAGTAGCTGGCATCCACGAACATTCACGCTCCCTCGAGGGCGTGAATACTTTAATCCCAAGCGGGAGTGACACTACTCCTGACGGGGAAGGTGCCTCCCGCTTATTTCGGAGGTATACCCATGTCGAATCCAGCTGCCATCACACAGAACCTGGATATTGTCGAATCTTACGAGAAGGCAGATTTTGCCGACTCTTATCAGGAGCGAGTTGGCAACAAAGTTCTAGCTGGATATCTCAGCCCGGACGCTATGCCAAGTAACCCTCTTGAAGATTCAGACGGAATTGGATCTATTTTTAGCGCTCACCGGCATTCATCCTCATTCGATGAAATGCAGAATGCGCTGGCATTAGATCGTGACTGGTCGCCAGATCTGGAGTTGGTAGATGAACATCCTACTTACGTCAGAGATGCCTGGGTTAGAGCTGCTACTGACTCATTTGAGTTTCAGCAGTGGTGCCAGGAACACGGCCGCGTTCCTAAATACGCAGATTCAGTCGAGCTTGCCGCTTACTACAAGCGAAAAGCCGAACGATTCTGGCGTGAGACTGGTGGCGTTGAATCGAACTACCACCACAAGGAAACCATTGAAGGGTTTGACTTTACCGATGATGTGCGCGAAGAGGTCTGGAAAGAGCTCTTTGGCTTGTACCTGATCGGTAATCCTGACCGAGTGTCCTTAGATGTCTATCAGCATTCTGGCACCGCATATTCCGTCTCTGGCGAAGGTATGCAGTGTAATTGGGATACGTCCTCTGGGGCCGCTGTATGGGTACCCGATGACTGCGCTCGCGAAGAAATAACTCGCCGCGCCGAAGTCTATAAGCACGGAGAGGTTGTTCCAGGCATTCGCAGAGGGCTACCAGCGTTTTCATTCAAGCTGGACTGTTCACCGAAGGTTTCTGGGTTTTGGTATAAGCATTGGTTCGAAGCTTTTTCTGCTCTCGCCAAAACATCGAAACTGAAGAAAAATGGCAATTTAAACGTAGGTCGCAGAAGAGCGGCAATAGAGATGGCTAGATCAGCAGCTGAACTCTATACCGACTATTGCAACGGTTCTGTCTATGGCGTCGTGATCGAGACTTTCGAGATTACTGATGAAAACATAGGTGGCACCACAAGCATTGAAGAAGATTCGTGCTGGGGATACTACGGTACCTCACATGCCGAATCAGAGCTCAAAGCTTTGTTTCAAGAAGCTCTCAAGCGCCTTGAACAAAACGCTTAACCAACCGGCATTCTGCACTCTTGCAAATGTCATGACTCGTGAGAGTCTTTAACTGACCTGGCGGGATGGATTGCCCTGCTACAGGGTCAGTCTATCCCGCCCCAATGCCTATTGGAGGCCACCATGATTGGTGTAATTGAAAGAACCCCTATTGCTGAACTGATTCCTCTGGGCCACGGTTTTTTTAAAGGGGAAGGCGCATTAGGACACCGGCTCGTTCGGTTTGTAATTCGGCTTTCAAGCGATGGGCAAGTCTTCGTCATTCGCGTGACTGAAACTTGTCAAACGCGCGATGTGGCGTAAGGAGGAACCTATGATGTCGTCTGAAATCTTTGAAGTTCGACCGTCTGCGGTTCTCAAGCACGATGACTGCCCGTCTAGCTATGATAGACAGTATCTGCAGGGTGTTCGGACTGAGGCTACCAGCATAAACCTACCCTTTGGTACGGCCGTGCATGATGCTTCAACCGGATTTCTTGAAGCCGAGCATTTCGGCAGAAAGTTTGACCCTGAAACTGTGTTTATGGAGAGCTTTGAGTCAAAACTCGAAGCATCAATTATCGAAGTCTCCTCCATGCGGTCTATTAAAGACTATGTGGAGATTGGACGACGGTTGGTTGGTGATTTTCCTGCGGCTTGGGAAAATACCGGACTCACAATCCTTCTAGACAAAGAAGGTAATCCGGTCATTGAGCGACGGTTAAGGGCTCAGGTTGCGCCAGGTGTCATTCTCACTGGTACACCCGATATCGCTGCGCTGGACGATGAGGGAGATGTGGCTGTCGTTGATATTAAAACGCCGGCACAGGTTTCTGATCCGTTGTTTTTGTGGGCCTCTGATCAGCTAACGTCTTATCAGATACTGCTCGAACATAACGCAGATTTAATTGGTTTGGATGGGGTTCAGAAATTAGGTTTCTTTGAAGGTGTTAAACGCAAAGTCCCAGTAACAGGGAAAGGGCGTGGGCCGACTTGGGAACCTATGACATTGGGACTGTCCAGAAACGACGCTGCTAAACATGAATTAGTAGAAAAAATACTCGAAATCAAACGTAATAGAGATCGAGGGTATTTTCCGCGACGTTCACGAATGGCGTACAACACGCCATGCACAATGTGCGATTTCCGGCATTGGTGCTTGACCGGTGACACGGACGGTCTGGTGTTTCCGGAACAGCGAAGAGTTGAAGCTGAGCGGATCAAACTGCCTGCTTCGTTTTGAATTAGGCCCCCTCTACGAGGGGGCCTTCCATAGCTATTTCAGCAAGATAGTTATGGAAGGCCTCTCAACAAATAAAGGACTGCCATGTTGTTTTTCAAGCGTCAGAAACCAGATCCCATAGCTGAGATTCCGACAGCAGCAAAGGTTCAAAAGCAAGCCGTGCAATTCCCGGGGCGCTTTCGTACTGTCTGTCCGGAAACCCAAAGCAAGGACTTTTCGTTCTATACGGAGCCTGCAGAAAGCCTCAATCTCCTTTTGAGGGACTTGGACTCTGGTACCGGCAACCTTGAGCGCATGCGCTGGCAGCTTGAGGTGGCGACAGAATCAATCACCATGATTGGCAAGCGTCCCTTGCAGGCCATTATCCCGCTTCACGCTCAGAACTCGTGGGATTGGCACCGAGCATCCTATCTGCGAGGGCTGGTCGCCGGAATTGGCGCGTATCTGCGGTCAGGTGCTGTGATTTCGCGATCTACCAAAGACACTCATCCTGCCATACTGGGCTGGCCTGAAGGGCTCGTTCAATACGTCGCGAACCGCCCCATGAAGCAAGAGTACATGGTCGCACCAAGCATCTCTGAGTATCGCGTGGCCGAACAAATAGGGGCATTTCGGTTGGCCGAGACCCTTCATCCAGGCGTGTTCAGCTATTTTTGCGATTCGTTCGGCGCCGATGCCTGGAGTAGAAATCCTATATCCATATCCGTAGCTGAAGCAGAAGAAAAGGTGGCGCGTATTCTAAGTCTTGAGGGGTTCAATACACTCAGCGTTGCTCGTCTCTCTAAATACAAATCGAAGCTTTCTGTGGCGGCCGCCGAGTCTGCATCTCCAACGTCTACTAAACCGCAACCCGTACCGGTGCCTGTTGCGATACCTCAAAATGTTCCGGCGCCCCCGCCGCCAGTTACCTCTATGGCACCCTTGCTGGGCAGGCCCGAGCCTGATAGCGAGTGTGCCGCGCATCACCAAAGCTTGGTTGACCTTATTCTCAATCGTTTGGCGCAAGGCGTGATCACCATTAATGAGCACGACTCAATGTTCTGCCAAGTTGACGGCTTGCTCGCAATACTGTGTCCTCGCGGCATTAAGATTTTAACGCAGATGTCAGAGTTGTCTGAGCCAGATCTTGAAAGCATTCTTTTTGCAATGAGTGAGTCGTCCAAATCCACGCCAAGTGTTGAATACCGCATTCGGCGAAAGGGCAGAGGCTGGGGTAAGGTGAGATTGCTCGTGTTGAAGAGCGTCTATGCCGAACAGATTGTCAGCGCGGCTACCAAGATTTCTGAACCCCCGGAAATCAAAGCAACTCAAACTGAGTAATTGGAGGGATGTTCGCCGGCGTGTTGCTAAAGCGTGACCAAATTGATTAGGTATCATAAGCTCGATTTAATCGCGATTTGCTACTGTAATGCTGAGCTTTAATGCTCTTTTCCCCTGGCTTCGTCGTCGCCCCCCAAAGTTGGCGGCGAAGCCAGTTCCGATTCCGGTAGTTTCGCCTCGACGGCATGCCGACCCCAAGATCCCGCAATGAGTGTTTTCCTGTGTGTATTAAACAGTATGCAGCGGAAAGCTGTGTCCCAAGAATCTGTCCCCTCGGGACGATCACTCGTTAATCGAGTGCATTCTCCAACTGGAGAATAACGTTGCCTGACGTTCCTCAGGTTGCCCTATCCGACTCTTCGGTTAAGGCCTGCTCACACAGTAAAAGGAAATCCTATGAAGTTTATTCTTCACGGCACGATCGTGCTTTTTGTGCTTGTTAGCCTTAACTCCGTTATGGAGCCTATCACGGCTGTTTGTGTAGTGTTCGGAACGCTTTGTGCGGTAGTCATTATTGCCGGATTTGTTAGAAGTGATTCTGGATACCAGACGACACCCGTGGCTTTCAATCACTCGCCCGATAATCGTAAGGAATATGAAGTTCGGTTTGCGGGTTCTTCCGGTCGCTCGGTTTCAACCAAGCACACTGGGAACGCACGCAGATCTGCTCATCGCCAGGCAATTAAGCGTAGCTCATATGCTTTGGAGTCACACACTCCTGCTATTCAAGGAGAGTTCATTCCAAGGGTTGTTAAGCACTGAGTAATGAGGCCAGTCGGATCAAAGTATCCGGCTGGCTTCAAGATAGCCTCATCGTCGGGTTCTTCAGGAAGTCCGGTACGGACATTCCAGCAAGAAACGGAGAGGCGACATGACAACCAATAACATCGGTAATTCTTTACCTGAGACATTTTTAGAGCAGCGACTGTTCTGGGAAATGGAGTTAATGAATGCTTTTCCAGGCGATTGCTATGTCGATCTGTGTAAAGCGGAAATTGCTCAGCTCAAGTGCAAGCAAGAAGCGCTTACGAGGGTTTATCAGCACTTTTGCAGTGTTGGTGCCGGCCTCGAGTTGAGAAACAAATCGAGAAGTCTGTCCAGCGTTGTCCTGCCAGATGCTTCGGCTCCTGGTGCATATCGCTATCAGGTCTTCGGCCAGGCTGGATTCTACGACATTAATCAGTGCAACTCCCTTGGTGAAGCGCTGGTATGTGCAGTAGAAGAAGGCTTCACGGATTACGATCCTGGTGCAATGGCGGCACTTTTTGGAAACGAAGAGTGGCGCAAAGGAATGCAGGTTAGCGAAATTTACATAGCGGCCTGATTCAACTATCCCGCAGGGGAAACCCTGCCAGGGTTTCTTCTGTTCAAAAAAAAGAGGAAATCCAATGAGAGAAATCAAAGAACCATCGTTTATTGCTGAGTCTGTCGTGCACCTTTCGGAAAAGGATTCAGGCATCGATAAACAAATCGTTCGGGTCAGCTTAAAGCGCGTAACTGCAGCTGGAAATGACCCAAAAAAACTTCGTCGTAGGCAGGCTGTAGAGTTGATCAATAAAGACAATGGTTTGAGCACTATGGCCTTTGTAATGGGAGGGCGTGTTGCCAATTCAGCTGTCGCTATTGATTACGACGCAAGGCATGCCTTGGGACTGAGGTATGAGGACGATCACTGCGCCATTTTGGTCCGGCCAGCGGCAAAGTATCGTGTAGTGAGGCATTACCTAACACACGCAGATCTTGGCTATCGGCTCAGTATTCAATTGGGCTTGCTGGGCGCTGCACTGGGTGGAATCAGCATAATCAAAGATTTGATTGGCTGGTTTGTCGGCTAACCGTACTGAATAGTGTGCGGTTAGCCGCACCTTTTCGATCACCTATCCGTGACCAAGTTGTTTCGTTGGTTGGTAAGATGAATTTTGACTAAATCCAAATATATCGGAGTTTTTCGGTCTATCTGAATTTAGTCGCTTGCGACTAGATCGGCGGTAACGCCAGGTTAGCTGGACCTTGCTCAGCACAGTTGATTACCCACTTGGGAGACACCTTCTCCCCTGTGGGGATGGTATGTGTCTCCCTCCTCAATGGAGGTTTTATGCGCGTATCATCTTCCTACCGCGCCAGAGCGGAAGACATGGGTCAGATTTCAATGATCCCTGACTTGGATGCTCTGATTGATGAGTTGTTGAAAGTTACTGCCGGCGATGCTGATTGGGATACTCCCGAGATCACGCTGCTTAAACAGAAACTGCTCGTATTCAGTCTTGCTCAATTAAACGACACTCGTTTAAGCGATCAGACTCGTGAAGAAGTGCTTTTATGGATGTTCGAAGAGATGGTAGAGCAGGGCAACGCTCATCCATTTTCCTTCCAAGATTGCTGCCTAGCCAGTGAACTTGATCCAGAGGAGATGCGAGGCAAGATGGACCATCAGGTTCGTTTGCTCGAAGCGTTTCTTCTAAATCGCAACCTTGAATCCATTCAACGTCGCCGTCCCGCCACCGTGCGAAAGGTACTTCAATGGATGCAAGAACGAACGCCTGATCAGTATTTCTCTTACGAGAGATGTTGCCGGGCCGCAAAAGTAAATCCTGAATTGGTTCTAGACCAAGTTCTACGCCAGTTCAATTAACCCTACCGGGGAGTCTCCCGTTAGGGATGACTCTCCTTTTTTTGTCTTAAAGGAGAACACCATGAGCTTCACAACTACTGAGTTCAATATCGGCAGCACCTTCGCAATTCCGGGCGTCGGTCTTGACATTGTTGGTTATGAAAACGGTCACAAGCATCAGGCATTCGTGCCCGATCTGATCAATGAATACCAGTTCAGGAAATCAATCTTAATGATTGTTGCCGCCTGGTGGCAGATGGAAACGAACCCACTTTATCTCTGGGGCCCGATGGGAACCGGTAAAACAAGTGTTTTGCTTCAATTTGCAGCTCGAATGAACATACCTGTTCAGTTGGTTTCATGTCACGACCGTTTGGAAACTCCAGATCTGGTCGGCCGTTACATTCTCAATGACGACGGCGGCATGGACTTCATAGATGGACCGTTGGTAACAGCAATGCGCCACGGTCACCTGTTGATCCTTGACGAAATCGACTATCTGAATCCAGCTACTGCAGCCGGTATGAATGGTCTTCGTGAAGGTCTACCGCTGACGATCCCTGAAACAGGCGAAGTTGTTCGACCCGTTGCAGGCTTCAAGCTCGCTGTTACTGGCAACACTTGCGGTAATGGAGATGAGCTGAACGTCTATCCAGGCGTTAACCGACTCAACCAGGCATTTTTGGATGGGTTTGTTGGCCTGGAGGTTGGATATCCCGATGAATCCGTCGAGATTGAAATCCTTAAAAGCGTGATGGGCGATATTGATGAGTCTGTCTTGAAAGCTATGGTCAGCGTTGCCTCGTCCATTCGGAAACTCTTTATGGGCAACCCTGAGAATGAGGGCAACGAGTCAATCGAAGTCACCATGTCAACGCGAACTCTGGTTCGCTGGGCTAGATGGCGAATGATTTCTGACGATCACGACACTCCCTGGGAGTTCGCTATGGGTGTTGCCCTTGGCTGGAGAGTGTCCCCTGAAACGAAGGCTGTAATTAACGGCATCATTGATCGCGAATTCGCGTAAAGGGGTGCCACATGATTCTCCAGTCGAAAGATGGTGAGCGCTGGACTTTCGAGATGGAGTCAAAAGCTTTGAACGCTTGGCGAACATTGCCAGGCGCCACGAAGCCCCGACTTATCCGAATTCCAAAGTCTTTATGTGCCGATAAATCACCTGAGATGGAGTTGGAGCTTCGAAAGCAAAAACTTCTTGATAAGGGTTATTGGTTGGCCAGAGATGAGTCAGTCGAAGCGTCTGAAGTCGACGCTGACAAGACACCTCCTAAGCACCAGTTCTGCTGGTCGCTTGAGATGGCGATTGATCGAAGTTGGTTGCCGGCGGATCTCCAGAAGGTCGCGGCAATGGAAGATAAGCATTTGGTTCTTCGTCCTAAGGGCGTTAATGAACTGTCATTCAAGACATCCGGGAAACGAGCTGTCTCAACTGGCGTTCAAGATTCAATGAAAGGCTTAGTCATGCTGCTTGAGCTCAAACGAGAGTTCTTGAAGAAAGGGGGTTCTCTTTCAATTGCGTACGACTCGAGCGACGGAATTATCAAACTGGATGATGTTAATGGCCAGGTTGCTGCTAAACAGTGGCCTGAGCTGACATCTGAGCTTGAAGATCGTGGGCTAAAGCCTACCTCTAAGCTTGGTTTCAAAACCGGTTGGTCTTTCTGAATCGTGATCCATCCGAAAGGGTGGGTCACTTACGAAACTTGCACTCTCATGAGTGTAAATCCGCAACCGCGGGCAGTTAGCTGGACTGCGTAAAATTCCAGCTTTAACTATCGGCCAATTCTGGTCATCCCATCATAAGGAGTTAATTATGAGCGTTTCTAAAGCTACCGTGTTAGATCAAATTATCTTAGTAAGCCTTGATTGTCGGATTTGGTCTGGCCGTAGGATGCTAAGAAAAGAAGATCTCATGGTTCAGGGGGTTTTACCTCCGAGCGATCTTGTATCGCTGGGTTCAAAGAAGATTATTGACCCCAGCGAGCTATCAGGATTTAACGCCGTGAAGAAAAGAATGGAGCGTGCATGCCTGGATACAGGCACTCGCTTCCTGGGGGGATACGCCATTCCTCTTGAGTCATTTAATGAGCTTTCAAATTTGCTTGATAGGGAGGTCAACAACGGCATCCAGAAAAAAGCGGATTTACTGTCTCATTACGATGACTTGATTGATTCGTGGGTTGCTCGTCATCCCACGTATGAAGCGATCATTCGTTGTGCAGTGGTTCCGCCAGCAGTTGTTTCTGATCGGCTCCACTTTAGCTGGAATGCGTACCGAATAAACCCGGTTGCAAACAGTGAAGCTGCGGAGGAGCGCATTGTCGAGCAAGCCGCCGGATTAGGGCAACGCTTGTTAGATGAGGTAGCCCAAGAAGCGACGGTTCTTCACAAACGAAGCTTTAAAGGCAAGGTCGAATGCACTCAAAAGGCTATTGGACCTATCGAACGTCTACGCAAAAAAATGGGCTCATTGTCCTTCGTAGACACTCGGATCAGACCTCTTTGCCAGGAAATCGACAAAGTGCTCGGCGACCTTCCAAAAACTGGAAAGCTGCAGGGCATAGAGTTTCACGCATTGCGTGGACTCATCGAGCTTCTGAGCAATGAGCAGAAAATCCGCGAATACGCTGACGCCTCTGATGATCCGGAAATCGATGATGAGGAGCTTAGCGACATTATTGCCGAGTCTGATCTGGACGAGGAGAACGTGGCCACAGTTGATGAAGAGGTTATACCTCCAAGTCCTGTTATACCGCCGAGCCCGAAGCCGATCACCAGACTAGGCCAGGCCGTTAAGGGCTGGACTTTCTAAGACTCCCGCTGACACGGGGAATGCTTTTTGTGCCTTCCCCTGTCAGGGGGTAGGTGCGTCCAAAAAAAGGAGACATCTCATGGGCGCTCAAGTATCAAATAAAGCACTTATTGGTGCACTTCCTCTCATCGCTCAAGCGCTGGGAGACAAGTACGGAGTAAAGGTTGTTTTCGGAAACTATGAAACAGCTGCAACAAACGGAAGCACGATCTTTATGCCGCATCTGCCAGTTGAGGGAGAGGCTGTAGGGATTATTGCAAACGGTTTTATCGACCATGAGTCAGCTCACATTCGAGAAACCGATTTCGCTGTGTTTGCGATTAAAAAGCCCGCTATCGAACAGCACCTACTCAACATTCTGGAAGACCTCCGGATAGAGCAGCGTCAGATGGATCGATACCCTGGCTCACGCAAGCACCTGTCACGTTTGGTGGCTCACTTTGTGAAATCCGGAAAAGCATTCACGATGCCTGAAGGAGCTCCACAAGACTGTCATCCTGCGCAAGAGCTGGTCAATTCAGCATTAATAATTGGCCGGCGCCATGTTCTTGAGCAAGAAGCTTTAGAGGAAGTTTCGCTGGTATACGAGCAGCGCTTTCCTGAGCTTTTTGGTAATGGAGCACTGGTGAGACTTCATGCGTTGCTCGCACAAGCGCCTCTCTGTCAGAACACTCGACAGTGTTGGATGCTAGCGAAAAAGATCTTAAAGATGATTGAGGAGGAAGAGGAGAAAAACCAACCTGAGCCGCCTCAAGATGATCAGGACAGTTCCGATGATTCGGACGACTCTGGTGATCAAGACGATTCTGATGATCAGGATGGATCTGACAGTTCGGACGACGCTGACGACCAGGATGATTCTGGCAGTCAGGACAGTTCCGACAATTCGGGCAGCTCTGGCGATCAGGACGATCAAGATGATTCGGGCGATCAGGACAGTTCAGGTAACTCTGACGACTCTGATAAGCAGGATGATTCTGATGATCCGGACAGTAGCGGTAACGGCTCGAAATCGCCTGCCAGCTCCGACGATGATGATTCATCTGAGGGGGGGCAAGGCTCTTCGCCCGATTCAACTGACAGTATCAGCAAGAAGATTGCTGACGCTAGCGATGATGATATCGATGTGAAGTCGGATCTTGGCGATGCCATCGCTGACAACCTCTCAAGTGAGTTGGATGCGGTACCGAATGAAAGCGGTTACAGCACTGCCATTGGTGACATTGGTGATGTTGAGTCCAAGTCAGTTGAGCGCGGGTATGAAAAAGTAACCCGTTCCGACGTTCGGCAAGCCACGGTCAAACTCCGTGCTCGCCTTCAAGCAAAAATTGAGTCTGCTGTGCGCGAGAAGAAATACCTTTCGCAATCTGGCCGCCGAGTATGCTCCAGGGCAATGTCCCGGGTTCGTACAGGTGATTCACGAATCTTTAACCAGAAAGAAGAAAAGAAAGGGCTCGACACTGCCATCAAGATTTTGGTCGATCGCTCCGGCTCCATGGGGTTTGTCGACAAAAGAAATCAGGATGCTGTTGCGCCTATTAGCCCAGCTATGAAAAGTGCCATGGCTGTTATGGCAGCGCTTGAGGGGATCAATGGAGTCACGACTGCGTGCTCCGCATTTCCTTCAACTGAGACTTTGACCGGGTTTAACGAGTCTCTCGTTAAGACTGCAAAAAGGTATGAGTGCTATACGACCGGTGGAACACCCATGACAGAAGCCATGTTGTGGTGTGTGAAGCATCATCTGGCGCCACGTCGTGAGAATCGAAAGATTTTCATAGTGGTGACTGATGGAGAGCCAGATAACCCTGTTACAGCACAAGCTGTGATTCGGAAAATGGCACAAGCCGGCATTGAAATGATGGGGGTTGGCATTGGCAGCGACGCGCACTACGTCAAGTCATTGTTCCCTACATCCGATGTCATAGAGTCAGTCGATGAACTTCCGGAAACGCTTTTCAAGCTTATCCACAACAAGTTCAACTGATTTCGGAGAGGCCCCCCAGGGGGCCGTTCTCTTAATGTCATGCAGAAAGACATCAAGGGATGCCGCGATCTCAATTCAGCGGTGATTTTGGAGTAAGAAACACCGTTAAAACACCTCAAGGTGATCTGTCACCTTAGGGGTGGTCGGTCTTCTGCGAGGTTAAATTCTAATGCTGAGAAGGAGATCGATATGAAACGCAGACAAAACCTGATTGATATACCGCAGGTGAAATCTAGCGCTGCAGGAAACTGGCACGCCATTTTCACTGCCTTCGTGTCCTCATACGACCACAAGTTGTTTGAGAAAGCTGGCAGAAAGCATGGGCCATGCCCTCTTTGTGGCGGCACTGACCGATTCCAATTCTTCAAGGATGCACAGACATCTGGTGGCAGTAATTGCCGTCATTGTGGTGCGAAACCGGATGGATTTGATTTGGTTGCCAAGGCAAACGATTGGACCTTTATCCAGACGGTTCGAGAGGTTTCCTCTCTTCTGACTGGGGACGAGGTTTCAACCGCAAAGCCTATTGACTGGAAAAAGTTAAGAGCAGAAGAGCGCAAACGGGACGAAAGGCAAATTCAGAAGGATAAATTCCTGAAGCAACTGCTGAACACGGTGTGGAGCGAGACATTTCCCGCAGACGCACCTGAAGCCGCCCCGCTTCGTCGCTATCTCTCTAATCGCGGTTTAACCGTGCAAAGGTATCCCGCAACGATTCGTTTTCATCCCGGGCTCGATTCGGTCAATGAAGATGGAGAATTTGAGGGTACTTTCCCTGCCATGGTGGCCATGGTTGTAGACAGAGACGGTGTGCCGGTGACTCTTCATCGCACATACATCACTGATCAGGGTCGTAAGGCTCCCGTTCAGAGCGCAAAGAAGCTCATGCCCTATCCCAGCGATAGGAAAGCTTCAGGCGGTGCAATTCATCTTTCTGGCACGGGCAGAGTGCTCAACATTGCCGAAGGGATTGAAACTGCGTTCGCCGTACAAGAAATGGTGGGTGGCAGCATTTGGGCTACCGTCAATGCTTCGATGATGCGCAACCTCCAAGTGGGGGAGCCCGTTGAGGCCGTGTGGGCCTGGGGTGATCTTGATAGAAGTGGCGATGGGCAAAAATCCTGTCGCGATCTCGTGGATCGACTCAGAACGGAGGGTAAGCAGGCAACTGCCGTCCTTCCCAATGTGTCTATACCCGAGGGTGCAAAGTCTGTTGATTGGCTGGATATGTTCCTTAATTGGTACGAATCCGCCGTTATCGACAAGCTTCGCTTCGTTAAGTCATCCCAGCGGAAAGCTGCTTGAGCAATATCAAACAGGCAGTTCCGGTAAACACCTTTCCCGGGGCTAACCATGTGTTAGCCCCGCCGAAAGGCTGGACCGGATCCGGTGCGGAATATCGCATCTTGATAAGAGAGCGATGGAAAACCGACTACAAAATGCGTGTTGGTATTGCATTTACAGCGCGGATTTTCATTCGTTTTGATCACGACTTTTCAGATATTGAAGGGCCCTACGCCGCCGAAGCATTAGAGATTATGCGAGGCGTAGTAGGGCATACACGACCGGTTGCAGATGCTTGAAGCCACTGTATGGTTAATTTAGCTGCGATCAAAAAATCATAGAGGTGAATTATGAACGCTAATCCAAGTTACGACACTCTGGGAGAAGTAAACAAGCGTCTACAGGAGCTTGGCTTGCAGGCAATCGATGTGATCAGTGCTCAAGAGATCACGAAAGAGATGCCGAAAACCCGTTTCGTCCAGGCATTGAAAGAAGCCAACGAAAACACCGGTGCAATGAACTTTCTTCGAAGGCTTATTGCATCCAAAAATAAGGCGGCGCAACCACAAAAGCCCCAAGCTCCGGCTCCAGCTCAAGCACCGTCCACCGGGCAAAACTCTATGCCTGCGAATCAACACGATCAGGCGCCAGCGGCCGCTCAACAGCATGCCGCCCCGCCACAGCGTCAACCAGAGGAGCGCAATACCGGCCCCTCTAGTAATAAAGAGTACGTGAGCCACCATGTGTACGGTGGAAAGGCAGCCCTATGCTGGAACGTTGATGAAACCCGAGCGGGTGAACCGACAATCCGACTTGAGGCGGCGAAATCTATCGGCGAGCGCCAGTACGACTGGTCAAGCAAGATTGCAATTCAGTTCACGCGGGATGAATTGACGTGCACTTTGGCCGTTCTGACCGGGGCTCTTGAGAAAATTGAAGGCAAAAACCACGGTGTTGGTGATCAGGCAGGTAAGGGCTTCGAGATTGCAGACCAAGGCAAGAATTTCTTTGTCCGGGTTTATGCTCCGAACGCCGGCGCATGTGCTGTTCCAATGACGCCCGAAGACGCCTTCACAGTTTGCTCAATACTTCTGAAGCAAATGCAAAAAGGTAAGCCCTGGCTAACTGCCCAGGATCTTATCTCTCTTTCTCACCGCATTGTCGGTCGCATGAAGCGCTGATTCTGTTCGCAGAATCCCAGTTTCAATTTGCAGAGGGAGAAGAGCATGTGTGGTGCTACGCTGAGCGTTATCACTAAAGAAGAAAATGAGGATGGCTTATACAGCGTCTTCTGGGCTACCCCTAACCAAACAGGCGTCGTGCCTGTCCGAGTTGAGGTAGACACTGATGATCGTTTGATCATGGCCGAAATCTGGGGCCTCAGGCACCTTCTCATCACGAAGGAAGTTCTGGGACAAGATAGAACGGGCGAAGGTCTTACACTCAATGTCTCGCGTGGCGCAATTAAAAAGTTGATACTGCGGACATCAAGTAAAACGGAACTTATTAAGCACGCTATCTGGTTGCGAACCCGATTCTCCGACGCTGATATACGGTGTCCGAAGAAGACGATCAACCCAGATGATATACGACGCCGGCTAAGCGATTTTGGAGATGCGGGTGAGCCGTTGCTGACGATCCGAGAGGACAGTAGCCCTCACGACTACATCGACACGAGCATTGGCCAGGTACGCATCTCATGCCATTCGGTGATGCGTATGCAGGAGCGCTTGGATTTGAAGAATCATGCTGCGTCATGGCGAGTGATTCGAAGGATCTTGCGTAAAAATGGCCTGGAGACAGCGATGATTCCTCGCTCTGTGCTGATTCAAAAAAGGAAACAGTACGACGAAGACGCCCTGTATCTAAACAGCCCGTCAGGTTGGCAGATGGTGTTTGTACCAGTGGAAGGAGGCCTTGTGCTTACGACCATTTACAAAAAACCTTCACAAAGCTTTGCGTGTGCTGCGTAGACGTAGACAAATTGGCCCCTCAGGTAGAGGGGCCTTTTTCTTTTGATCAAAAATACAACTAACCTTTCGGAAATTTTCCTGTGAAACAAGCAAAGTATGTTTTTTTAGGACTGATCATGATGGCCCTTTTGTCAGGATGCACTGGCGGCAAACACGTTTACGCCCAAAACGGCGCGTGCCTTACCTGCATTAACAATCCGATAACCGGCAAGCCGCTCAATCACGACGGCTCCGCACCCGGCAGCACCGTCGAATCGCGGCAAGCAGCCGCCGAATCGGACGAGTCCTGGGCCGAAGATTTAAACGAGCCAAGACCACGCAGCAATGAAGAGAAGATCACGTTCTCTGTGCCGTTGGATGTAGATCTTGCGTTCGTAAAAATCAAAAGAGAATACGGTTATTTTACAGAGCAAGAAATCCGCCAGGAGTGGGGCAGCCTTGCCTCCATGAAACTAAAAACCTTTGAATATGCTTACGACGCCACACCCTCGGTTTATTACCACATGCGGTCTTCCACAAAACACGAAGGCGCGAATTACATCATCGATCATCAGATCGAGAAAAAAGGCGCCGGTGAAAGCCAGATCATACTCACGGTTTGGGTCGATACCC
>Ga0307973_1000110_pt1 | contig 44489 bp, 35 predicted proteins | sample OrgLakmetagen782_FD_201837 | JGI IMG/M metagenome (GOLD analysis project Ga0307973, IMG submission 201837) | Saline water microbial communities from Organic Lake, Antarctica - #782 | ecosystem: Environmental > Aquatic > Non-marine Saline and Alkaline > Saline | place: Antarctica: Organic Lake...
TGGCTCATCGGGGCCCTGACGCAGTATGAAGAGTGTCAGCCGCCCGCTGCGATGTGGTCGAGAAGTGATCGAAGCCTGGACGCCGTGAATAAACCATACCTGCGTCTGCATTTAGCCGCAAGCCTGGTTCCTGCTGCACCTGCCCGATCACCGTCAGTTGCTGTTGCAACCCGCGGCTGGCGGCGGCCCAGCGCTGTTCGGGAACGGTTACGCAGAGTTCGTAATCGTCGCCGGACTGCAATGCGAACCCTGCCGCTGCGTCGCCCTTGATCCGCCGCAGGGCTGCCGACAGCGGTAGTGCTGCAAGATCGATGGTTGCACCCACGCCAGAGGCTCGCAAAATATGCAGTAAATCGGCATGCAACCCATCAGAGATATCAACCGCTGCTGAAGCCACCGAACGCAGCGCAATACCCAGTTCCAGCCGTGGCTGCGGGTAATGGTAGCGCTGCAGTACACTGGCTGCGTCCGTTGCGGGAGCCGTGTCGTACAAAAAATCCAGCGCCGCACCGGCATCACCCAGCTGGCCGCTAACGCACACCAGGTCACCCTCACGTGCGCCGTCGCGACGCAGAGCCTGGCCCTGGGGAACGGTGCCATGCACTTGCAGGCTCAGCGTCAGGGGGCCCCGAGTCGTATCACCACCGGCCAGCACAATGCCAAACTGTTGGCTGGCCTGAGCCAGCCCGGCGGCAAAGCCTTCCAACCAGGCTTCATCAGCAGCAGGCAAGGTCAGAGCCAGTGTGAAGCACACCGGCTGTGCGCCCATAGCGGCCAGATCACTCACTGCAACGGCGAGCGCGCGCCACCCCAAAAAGCCCGGACAATAGCCCACTGGAAAGTGCACGCCTTCAACTAACGTGTCCACTGAAAATACCAGGTCTTGATTGGCAGGCACACGTTGAATAGCGCAATCGTCACCCACTCCAAGCAACAAACCGGAGCCGTCTGAGGCAGGCTTGGCCGCCTTCGCCATTGGCGCAAAGTAGCGGCGAATCAGCTCAAACTCACCCATGGCAGCCACTAGCGCGGGCGGATTTCAGCCAGCCGCAGCCGCCGGCTTAGTTTGTCCAGTATGCTGTTTACAAACCGGTGGCCTTCGGTACCGCCAAAGCGTTTCGCCATTTCAATGCCTTCGTTAATGACGACTTTGTAGGGCACATCCAGGCGAAATTTCAGCTCATAGGCACCCAGGCGCACAATGGCCAGCTCTACCGGATCTACTTCTTGCAGCGGGCGATCCAGAAACGGCTCGATCAAGCGGTCCAGTTCAGCCTGCTCACGGCTGGTGCCGTGCAGCAGGTCACGAAAATACAGCAGGTCCACTTTGCTCATGTCGTTATCAACCATGAACTCGGCTTCAATGTTAGAAATCGCGCTTTTGCTGAAATGGCGCTGGTATAACCCCTGCATCGCCATTCCGCGGGCGCGGCGGCGATCACCGGCTTTGGGCTGGGCGGGCTTTCCCTCGTCGGGAGTCGTGCTGAGGGTCGGATCAGGGGTCGAACCGGGGACAGTGTCTTCAGGTAGGCTCATTACTCACCCAGCTTCTTGAACAGGCTGACCATTTCAAGCGCTGTAATGGCTGCTTCTGCGCCTTTATTACCGGCCTTGGTGCCTGAACGTTCAATAGCCTGTTCGATGGAATCCACCGTCAAAACACCAAAGGCTACCGGAATATCGGTTTCCAGGCTGACAGCACCCAAACCACTGGCAGCTTCGCCGGCAACGTACTCAAAGTGCGGCGTGCCACCACGAATAACAGCGCCCAGGGCGATAATGGCGTCGTAATTGCCTGTTTCTGCCACGCGCTTGACCGCCAACGGCATTTCGTAAGCACCCGGTACACGAATCACAACAATGTCTTCATCCGCGATACCGTGGCGGGTCAGGGTATCCAGAGCACCGTCCACCAGGCTCTCTACCACAAAACCGTTAAAACGCCCCACAACCAGAGCATAACGGCCGCTGCAGTGGATAAAATCACCTTCAATTACTTGAATTTCCGCCATCGGTGGCTCCTGTCAGGCTGCCGCAGCATACGGCAGCGGATTGATCATTCGGGGATATAAGGCACGTACTCGACCACTTCCAGATCAAAGCCGGAAATGGCGGAGAATTTCATCGGCGGGCTTAACAGCCGCATTTTGCCCACACCAATATCACGCAGAATTTGCGAACCAGTGCCTACCGTAAAGTACACGCCAGAGCTGTCTTTACCGGCGCCACTACGGCCATGTTCATAGAATTCCTGAATACGGTCTTCCAGGTTGTAACTGTCTTCGGCGCCGTTAAGCAAAACCACAACACCGAGCTCCTCAGCGGCCACTTTTTGCAGCGCCCGGTGCAACGGCCAACTACGGGAATCGCGGCGGCGGGCTCCCAGCAAGTCGCGCAGGGTATCGGTAATGTGTACACGCACATGCACCGACTGCTCCGGGGAAATGTCCCCCATGGTTAAGGCCAGATGAATGGTGCCATGAATGCTGTCACGGTAAGTGTGCAGCTTAAACAGGCCGTATTCGGTGTCCAGCTCGTTTTGCTCTATGCATTCAACCGTACGTTCGTTGGTGGTGCGATAGTGTATCAGGTCTGCGATGGTGCCTATTTTCAGGTTGTGCTCGGTGGCAAAGGCTTCGAGATCTTCGCGCCGCGCCATAGAGCCATCGTCTTTCATAATTTCACAGATCACGCCCGCCGGTTCACAACCCGCCAACGCAGCCAGATCGCAAGAAGCTTCGGTGTGGCCAGCGCGGCTGAGCACGCCGCCGGCGTCTGACATCAGCGGAAAAATATGGCCCGGCTGCACCAGATCTGATGCTTGGGCATCGCGGCCTACAGCGGCCTGCACCGTACGAGCGCGGTCGGCAGCTGAAATTCCGGTGGTGACACCCTCCGCCGCTTCAATAGACGCGGTGAACTTGGTGCCAAAACCAGAAGCATTCTGGTTAACCATCAGTGACAGCCCCAACTGCTTACAGCGATCGCGGGTCATCGGCATACAGATCAGCCCACGACCAAAACGGGCCATAAAGTTGATGTGCTCGGCTTCGCAATGCTCAGCTGCCATGACCAGATCGCCCTCGTTCTCGCGATCCTCGTCATCCATCAAAATAACCATTTTGCCCTGACGAATATCTTCAACTATATCTTCGATCGTATTCAGTGCCATACGCGGTTGCACCCTTGCAGCGCTCCTGCCCGGAGCCACCGTGAATTGATAGTTAGCGACGCGCCAGAATCAACCTCTGGTCGGCGCCTAGCTGGCGCCGGTCAAGCACCTGCCATTGTATTTTGTCTGCCATGGATTCCAGCGGCAAATTGGCCGTTGGCCGCCCGGTACTGCCAAGGAATACCGGGGCCTGATAAAGCCAGAGTTCATCCACCAGATTCTCACTGATAAAGCTGCCTGCCAGAGTTGGCCCGGCCTCTACCAGCACTTCGTTGATGCCTATATCGCCCAGCGTGTCCAACATTTCAGCCACGTTTACGCCCTTGTCGTGCCAGGCCACGCCGCGCAGGCGTATGCCTAACGCAGCCAGATCCTGAGCCGCGCTGGTCGCCAGTGAGGAAGTGGCACAGAATACCTGTACTTTACCGCCGCGGAAGATTTTCGCGGATGCTGGCGTACGGGTATCGCGGTCGGCAATTACCCGTAGTGGTTGCCGCGCAGGCTCGGTGGCGCTGCCAATATCGCCCATTTCTTCGCGCCGCACGGTTAACGACGGGTCATCCGCCAGTACCGTACCCACTCCGGTCAGAATGGCGTCGCTCATCGCGCGCAGGCGCTGAACATCGCTGCGCGACTCTGGCCCGGTGATCCATTGGCTCTCGCCCGACGCCATAGCCGTGCGGCCGTCCAGGCTAGCGGCCATTTTCAGCCGTACCCAAGGGCGCCCGCTGGTCATGCGCTTCATAAAGCCCGGGTTCAACTTGGCGGCTTCGCCTGCCAGCAAACCCACGTGAACTCGAATACCAGCAGCCCTGAGCATCTCCAGCCCGCGCCCGGACACATTGGGGTTTGGGTCCAGCGTCGCAGCAAAAACCCGTGCCACGCCGGCTTCTATCAGCGCTTTGGCGCAGGGCGGTGTGCGCCCGAAATGACTGCAGGGTTCCAGGGTGACATACGCCGTAGAGCCGCGGGCGGCAGTACCGGCCTGGCTCAACGCACGCACTTCGGCGTGGGCTTCTCCGGCGCGTTCGTGCCAGCTTTCACCCAGAATGCGATCCCCGCGGGCAATCACGCAGCCCACACGGGGGTTCGGGTGAGTGGAATAACGGCCACGCCAGGCCAACTGGACAGCACGGGCCATAAAGGCCCGGTCGCGAGTGGTGATCATGACTTTTTTTCCGCGCCCGAATCCGCCAGCGCCTTAGCTACGTCTGCCACCGAATCACCATTGCCGGCGGTAAGACGCTCGATTTCTTCCTTGAATTCGTTCACATCCTGAAAGCTGCGATACACCGAAGCAAATCGCACATAGGCTACTTTGTCTAGCTGGCGCAGCTCAGTCATCACCTCTTCACCCAAACGCATAGACTTTACTTCGCGCTCGCCGGTGGCACGCAGCTGCGCCTTGATGTGGCTCAGCGCGGTATCTATTTGCTCGATACTGACCGGGCGTTTTTCCAGCGCTTTCATCAACCCGGAACGCAGCTTTTCTTCGTCAAAAGGCTGGCGTGTGCCGTCCTGTTTCACGACCCGCGGCATCACCAGCTCGGCGGTTTCAAAGGTAGTGAACCGTTCGCGGCACGACAAACATTCCCTGCGGCGACGCACCTGATTGCCCTCTGCCACCAGGCGCGAGTCAATCACTTTGGTATCGTCTTCACCACAGAATGGACAATGCATAATCAGAAACTCTGGAGAGAACCCCAGGCCCAGCCCAAAAGGGCCTGGCCTGGAGTAACAACTGGCAACTTACGCGTATACCGGGAAGCGGGCGCACATGGCTTCAACCTGCCCGCGCACACGGTCAATCACGGCTTCGTCGTTCAGGTCGGCAAGAATGTCACAAATCCAGCCGGAAAGTTCGCGACATTCCGCTTCGGCAAAACCACGAGTGGTAATAGCCGGCGTACCAATGCGCAGACCCGACGTAACAAAAGGCGAGCGCGGGTCGTTCGGTACCGCGTTTTTGTTCACGGTAATATGAGCCCGGCCCAGTGCTGCATCGGCGTCTTTACCGGTGATATCCTGCTTGATCAGGCTTAACAGGAACAGATGGTTTTTGGTACCGCCGGACACAACGTCAAAACCGCGACCAACAAACACTTCGGCCATGGCCGCAGCGTTTTTAACCACTTGCTGCTGATACGTCTTGAACTCGGGGCTCATAGCTTCTTTGAAGCAGATCGCCTTGGCTGCAATCACGTGCATCAGCGGGCCACCCTGGCCACCGGGAAATACCGCAGAGTTCAGCTTCTTGTGCAGAGCTTCGTCGTCACAGGCCAGAATCAGCCCGCCGCGGGGGCCGCGCAGGGTTTTGTGGGTGGTGGTGGTCAGCACGTGGGCGTGGGGGACTGGGTCAGGATAAACACCCGCTGCCACCAGGCCAGCTACGTGAGCCATGTCGACAAACAGGTAGGCACCCACTTTATCGGCAATCTCGCGGAAACGGGCGAAATCAAGATACTGCGAATAAGCGGAGAAGCCGGCAATGATCATCTTCGGCTTGTGCTCCACCGCCAACGCTTCCACGTCGTCGTAATTGATCAAACCTGTGTCGGTGTCGATACCATATTGAACGGCGTTGTAGATTTTGCCGGAGAAATTCACGCTGGCGCCGTGGGTCAGGTGGCCACCGTGGGCCAGGCTCATGCCCAATACCGTATCGCCCGGATTCAGCAGCGCTAAAAATACCGCCGAGTTGGCCTGTGAGCCAGAGTGCGGCTGCACGTTGGCGTAGGCTGCTCCGAACAATTCTTTGGCGCGATCAATAGCCAGCTGCTCGGCAATGTCTACAAACTCACAACCGCCGTAGTAACGCTTACCGGGATAACCTTCGGCGTACTTGTTGGTCAAATCGCTGCCCTGCGCTTCCATCACCCGCGGGCTGGTGTAGTTTTCCGACGCAATCAGCTCGATATGAGCTTCCTGGCGATGGCTCTCCGCCTGCATGGCGTTCCAGAGCTCGTCGTCAAAACCGGCGATTTTCATATCACGATTAAACATGGATGCGCTGCCTCTGTGTGCTTGGCTGACCGTAAATTTTAGCCCGCTATTCTAGCTCATTGTCGGGGGTAAAATCACCCTTTAAACCGCCAGCGACTGTTGACGCAGGCCAACACATAATTCCTCACTGCTCAAACCGAGGGCAGATTTAAAGCAGGGGACAGATTTGAAATCTGTCCCCTATCTACGAAACCTACTGCTTGGGGACAGATTTCAAATCTGTCCCCTGCCTGTGAACCCTGCTGACCGGGGACGGATTTTAAATCCGTCCCCTAGCCTGTGAAATCTGCTGCAATTGCTATAGCGGGGCCATTTCGCTACCTTACTGCGGTTAATTCCACACATTTGAAACCTTGGAGGATTCCACCCTTATGGCCCAGTACGTATACACAATGAACCGCGTTGGCAAAGTGGTTCCGCCCAAACGCGAGATACTCAAGGACATTTCCCTGAGCTTTTTCCCGGGCGCCAAAATTGGCGTGCTCGGCTTGAACGGGTCTGGCAAATCCACTCTGCTGCGCATCATGGCCGGCATTGATCAGGATTATTCCGGAGAAGCCCGCCCTCAGCCCGGCATTAATGTGGGCTACCTGCCCCAGGAGCCAGAGCTGGACGACAGCAAGACCGTTAAGGAGATTGTCGACGAAGCCGTATCTGAGGTTCACAACGCGCTAGCAGAACTTGACCAAGTGTACGCCGCTTATGCCGAACCGGATGCCGACTTTGACGCCTTGGCCAAAAAGCAGGAAAGACTGGAGGCTGTGATTCAGGCCACCGACGGCCACGACATTGAACGCAAAATGGAAGTCGCCGCCGATGCCCTGCGCCTGCCGGCCTGGGACCAGATGGTGAAAAACCTGTCCGGTGGTGAACGCCGCCGCGTTGCCCTGTGCCGCCTGCTGCTGTCGGGCCCGGACATGCTACTGCTGGACGAGCCCACTAACCATCTGGATGCCGAATCGGTTGCCTGGCTGGAGCGCTTTCTGCACGACTACGAAGGCACCGTTGTGGCCATCACTCACGACCGTTACTTCCTGGATAACGTTGCCGGCTGGATTCTGGAGCTGGATCGCGGCCACGGGATTCCGTTTGAAGGCAACTACAGTCAATGGCTGGAAAACAAGCAGAATCGCCTGGAAATGGAATCCAAGCAAGAAGCCTCACATCAAAAAGCCGTGAAACACGAGCTGGAATGGGTGCGCAGTAACGCCAAAGGCCGCCAGTCCAAGAGCAAGGCCCGCCTGGCGCGCTTTGAGGAAATGAGCTCGCAGGAATTCCAGAAGCGCAACGAAACCAACGAATTGTACATTCCACCCGGGCCCCGCTTGGGTGACCAGGTGATTGAAGTGAACGGCATTAGCAAAGCTTTTGGCGATCACCTGCTGTATGAAAACGTGTCTCTACAGGTACCACAGGGCGCCATCGTGGGCATCATCGGCGGTAACGGCGCGGGTAAATCGACCCTGTTCCGCATTATCGTCGGCGAAGACCAGCCCGATGCCGGCAGCATTACCGTCGGCGAGACCGTAAAGCTGGCTTATGTGGACCAGAATCGCGACCTGGACGGCAGCAAAACCGTTTGGGAGCTGCTCAGCGAAGGCCAGGACATTATCAAGATAGGCAACTACGAAACGCCGTCGCGGGCCTATGCCGGCCGTTTTAACTTCAAAGGCTCCGACCAGCAAAAGCGGGTGGGCGACTTGTCCGGTGGCGAGCGCAATCGCCTGCACCTTGCCAGCCTTTTAAAAGAGGGCGGCAACGTGCTGCTGCTGGACGAACCTACTAACGATCTGGACGTAGAAACCTTGCGTGCTCTGGAAGAAGCCCTGTTGAACTTCCCAGGTTCAGCTTTGGTGATCTCTCACGACCGCTGGTTTCTGGACCGGGTAGCTACTCACATTTTGGCGTTTGAAGACGACGGCGAAGTGATTTATTACGAAGGCAACTTCAGCGACTACGACGAAGACCACAAGAAACGCAAAGGCGATTCTGCCATGGTGCCGCAGCGCATGAAGTACAAAAAGTTAGCGTGATCTAGCCAGCTTTGGGAGTCTGCCCGCCCAAGGGCGTCAGCAGATTCCCTAATTCCCGCTCCAACAGAGCAGGATCCCCAAGATTCAGCTCCACCAGCCGGCGCAAATGCGTGGCGCTGTCCATATCTATGTACTGCACCTGAAATCCCAAACGCTGGTCTTCGACGTGGCGCAACACCACCGCCATCACAATACCGGCCTCGGTACCGTTCAGAAATACGGTTATCTCACAGGGCTCGTTCACTGCCACAACCCATTGCTGCGGACGTTGCAAAAGCACGCCTTTCAGCGAAATGTCCAGCACCTGAGCCTGCCAGATCTGCTCTTGCCACTGCACTTCACAGGCGGCATCAAACTCAATGCGGTGAAAACGGCGTTGCTCGGTAGCGGGGGTTGTCACAAAGAACTCCTGAAGACGGACTGTCTCATGACTATAGACCTGCCCAGGGCAAACCGGAAGCACCAATAGCTTGGCAGCGTGACTGCTGCTCTCCGCCCTGTTGGGCGGAGCCTCCCACTTCTTAGGCAACAACCGGGGACCGGACCGGGGACAGATTTGAAATCTGTCCCCTATCTTACTTTTTGGCCTTAGGGACAGATTTGAAATCTGTCCCTGGTCTTGTAGGGACGGATTTTAAATCCGTCCCTGGTATTGCGCTTTGGTCTTAGGGACGGATTTTAAATCCGTCCCTGGTATTGCTTTTTCACCAATATGTTTGCGCAGATTTTGCTAAAGTTCGTCGAGAGCCGTCAGCGCGTCACTCAGCTTTGTCACCGGAATAACCTTCATGCCGTTAATGGCTTTACGCGGGGCGTTGCCTTTTGGCACCAGCGCGTGGGTAAAGCCGTGCTTGGCCGCCTCGTTAATACGCTCCTGGCCGTTGGGTACCGGGCGAATTTCGCCGGACAGACCTACTTCGCCAAAAATCATCAGATCTTGCGGTAGCGCACGATCGCGAAATGACGACACAACAGCTGCCAAAAGCGCCAGATCGGCACTGGTTTCAGCGACTTTTACGCCCCCCACCACGTTCACAAACACATCCTGGTCCGCCACGTGCATACCACCATGACGATGTAAAACCGCCAGCAACATGGCCAGCCGGTTTTGATCTAGCCCCACGGCCACTCGCCGGGGATAACTACCCTGAGCCGTATCCACCAGCGCCTGAATTTCCACCAGCATGGGCCGGGTACCTTCCCACACCACCATCACCACACTACCGGGCGCGGCTTCTTCGCCACGATTCAAAAAGATAGCGGACGGGTTTTTCACTTCTTTCAGGCCCTGCTCCAGCATGGCAAACACGCCCAGCTCGTTCACCGCACCAAAGCGGTTTTTAATACCACGCAAGGTGCGATAGCGGCTATCGCTTGAGCCTTCCAGCAAAATGGAGCAATCGATCATGTGCTCCAGCACTTTTGGCCCGGCCAGGCTGCCGTCTTTCGTGACATGCCCCACCAATAGCAAAATGGTGCCGGTCTGTTTTGCAAAGCGGGTCAGAAACGCCGCGCTTTCACGTACCTGTGACACGCTGCCGGGCGCCGATTCGGAATCGGCCACGTGCATCACCTGAATACTGTCGATCACCAGAATTCGTGGCTTTTCCACTTCAACGATCTGTAACAGCCGCTCGACGCTGGTCTCTGACAGCATTTTCAAATCTGAGGTGGGCAGGCCAAGCCGCTTGGCGCGCATGGCTACCTGTTGCAGAGATTCCTCACCGGTTACGTAAAGCGCCGATACCGAGCTTGCCAAGTTGCACACAGCCTGTAACAGCAGGGTGCTCTTACCGGCGCCAGGGTGCCCGCCCATCAACACCGCCGAACCCTCTACCAGGCCACCGCCCAGAACCCTGTCGAATTCGGCCATGCCGGTGCTCAGACGAACCTGTTCCGCCAGACTGACATCATTCAGGCTCTGCACCGCCGACAGGCTGCCGGCAAAACCTTCGAAGCGGGAACCGCGGGCGCTTTTATTGGCCGGTGCCGAAACGCCGCGCACCTCACTGAGCGTGTTCCACTCCTTACAGGCCGTGCACTGGCCCTGCCACTTGGAGAAGTCGGCACCACAGTCGGTGCAGACAAACGCGGTTTTCACTTTGGCCATAAATCAGCTCTGGTACTGTTCGTTTTGATGGTGCTCTTAATCTTGGGGTGCTCTTAATCTTGGGGTGTTCCTAGTCTTGATGGTGCTCTTGGTCTTGGTGGTACTGAGGACTAAGCTCTACCACCGCTTCAATGAACGCGCCGGCGTGGGCAGGGTCTACATCCGGCGTAATGCCATGGCCCAGATTGAAAATATGGCCCGTGCCATGGCCAAAGCGGCGCAGAATATCGCCCACTTCTTCACGAATGCGCGCGGGGGGCGCATACAGCATGGTCGGATCCATATTGCCCTGCAGCACAACTTTGTCGCCCACTCGGGCGCGGGCGTCTCCAATGTCGGTGGTCCAGTCCAGGCCCACAGCGTCTGCGCCGCAATCGGCAATCGACTCAAGCCACTGGCCGCCGTTCTTGGTGAACACAATCACCGGCACCTTACGGCCTTCGCTTTCCAGATTCAGGCCAGCGATGATTTTACGCATGTACTTCAGGGAGAACTCTTCATAAGCCCAGGTGGTGAGTACGCCGCCCCAGGTGTCAAAAATCTGCACCACTTGGGCGCCGGCGCGAATCTGGCCGTTCAGGTAATCGGTAACCGCATCCGCCAAGTGGTCCAGCAACTTGTGCATGACTTCGGGCTGGCCGTACATCAGCTTTTTGGCTTCGCGGAAATCTTTCGACGAACCGCCTTCCACCATATAAGTGGCCAAGGTCCAGGGGCTGCCGGAGAAACCAATCAGCGGCACCCGTCCGTTCAGCGCACTGCGGATCGTCGACACCGCGTTCATCACGTAATCCAGGTCGACCTCGGCGTTGATTTTTGGCAGCGCGTCTACATCGGCAGCGGAACGGATGGTGTGTTTGAACTTCGGGCCTTCACCGGTTTCAAAATACAGGCCCAGACCCAGCGCGTCAGGAATGGTTAGAATGTCAGAAAACAGAATGGCTGCGTCCAGCGGGAAACGCTCTAGCGGCTGCAGAGTCACTTCACAGGCCAGCGGCGTGTTTTTGCACAAACTGAGAAAGTCACCGGCCTTGGCGCGGGTAGCGCGATATTCCGGCAGATAGCGACCGGCCTGGCGCATCATCCAGACCGGCGTGCGGTCTACGGGCTGGCCCATCAGGGCGCGAAGGAAACGATCGTTTTTCAGTTCAGTCATAAAAATGTCCAGCGTTCTCAGTCATTAAAGGGTCATAACATTCAGCAGACAATGATACCCCGTTTGTATCAATAAAAAAGGGCGACCTGTTTTTGACAGGCCGCCCTCCGATTTACATCAACGCCGATTTCAGATATCCAGATAATCCAAAATGCCTTCGGCGGCCTGGCGACCTTCCCATATGGCCGTTACCACCAAGTCGGAGCCCCGCACCATGTCGCCGCCGGCAAACACCTTGGAATTGCTGGTCTGGAAGGCAAAATCCGCCTGCTCCGGCGCCGTTACCAAGCCGGAATCGCTGGTGCTCACCTGGTGCTGACCGAACCATTCTGCCGGGCTGGGGCGAAAACCAAAGGCCACCAGCACCGCGTCTGCAGGAATGATTTCCTCACTGCCCGGAATCACTTCCGGCCGGCGGCGACCGTTTTCGTCAGGCTCGCCAAGCTCGGTAGACACCACTTTTACGCCTTCCACCTGACCGTCACCGACGATAGCCACCGGCTGGCGATTAAACATGAAGTTCACGCCTTCTTCGCGGGCATTCGATACTTCCCGCCGTGAGCCGGGCATATTGGCTTCATCGCGACGGTAAGCACAGGTTACGCTGGCGGCTTGCTGGCGAATGGAGGTGCGATTGCAATCCATGGCAGTGTCTCCGCCACCGAGCACCACCACTCGCTTACCCTGCATATCGATGAAGTCCTCAGTACTGACTTCAAAGCCCAGACGGCGATTTACGTTAGAAATCAGAAATGGCAGAGCCGCATGAACGCCGGCCAGATTTTCGCCGGGGAAATCACCTTGCATGGTGGTGTAGGTGCCCATGCCCATAAATACCGCATCGAAGTCGCTGAGCAAATCGCTCATCTGGATGTGTTTACCCACCTCGGTGGACAGGCGGAATTCAACGCCCATTTCTTCAAACACTTTGCGGCGGCGTGCCATTACCGACTTTTCCAATTTGAACTCGGGGATGCCAAAGGTCAGCAGTCCGCCAATTTCCGGATAAATGTCGAACACCACCGGCGTTACACCGCTACGTACCAGCACGTCGGCGCAAGCGAGACCCGCGGGCCCTGCCCCGATCACCGCCACGCGCTTGTCGGTGCGCACCACCTTAGACATGTCCGGCTTCCAACCCAGAGCAAAGGCGGTATCGGTAATGTATTTTTCTACCGAGCCGATGGTCACCGCGCCGTAACCGTCATTCAAGGTGCAATCACCCTCACACAGGCGATCTTGCGGGCACACCCGCCCACACACCTCGGGCAGTGAATTGGTCTGATGGCAAAGCTCCACGGCCTTCATGATATTGCCTTCAGACACCAGTTTTAGCCAGTTGGGAATGTAGTTGTGTACCGGGCACTTCCATTCACAGTAGGGGTTACCACACTCCAGACAACGGTGAGACTGGGACGCCGCCTGACCCTGGGTGAAAGGTGTGTATATTTCCTTGAATTCCTTTTTGCGCTTACGGGCCGGGACCTTTTTCGGGTCTACGCGCCCTACTTCTACAAACTGGAAGTCGTTATTCAATCGCTCTTTCATGGTTAGCTCTCTACATTCGTCTGTTCGCACTGATTCGCCGCGGGGCGTATCCGTTGAGTGTCGACGGGCGGGCCCTCGCTGGCTTTATTCCGGGCGCGCCCGGGTGTTGGCCAGCAGGCTGCGCAAGTTTGCGGCCTTGGGCTTCACCAGCCAGAACCGGCCAATGTAATCGTCGAAATTCGCCAACAGCTGCTGGCCCCACTCACTGGCAGTTTCTGCTATGTGCCCACGAATGATGCTGCGTAGGTGGTTGCGATAGGCTTCCATGTCTTCACTGGAGATTCGCTGTATCTCCACAAGCTCGTGGTTGTATTTGTCAACAAAGGTATTGTTCTGGTCCAGCACATAGGCAAAACCACCGGTCATACCCGCACCAAAGTTGTGTCCGGTACTGCCCAGTACAGTCACCAGACCGCCTGTCATGTACTCACAGCAATGGTCACCTGCGCCTTCTACCACCGCATGGGCGCCGGAATTGCGCACGGCAAAACGCTCGCCGGCCGTACCGGCCGCAAACAGTTTGCCGCCGGTGGCGCCGTATAGGCAGGTGTTACCGATAATCGCCGTTTCCCGGGCCTTGAAAACACTGCCGCGGGGTGGGTAAAGCACCAGCTTGCCGCCGGTCATGCCTTTGCCCACATAATCGTTGGCATCGCCTTCCAATATCAGATTCAGACCGGCGACGTTCCACACACCAAAGCTCTGGCCAGCCGTACCGGTAAAATCCAGCGTAATGGGGGCGTCTGCCATACTTTGGTTGCCATGCAGAGCGGCTATTTCACCCGACAGCCGAGCACCAATGGAGCGGTCACAGTTAGTAACTCGATAACTCCAGGCACCACCGCTCTTGTTGTCGATGGCACTGCGGACGTCACTGAGCATTTTTTCCGCAAGCGTGCCCTTATCAAAGGGTTCGTTGCGTGGGACTTGGCAGGTTTGCGGTTTGTCCGCTGGAATCTGATCGTTGTTTAACAAGCGATTCAAGTCCAGTTTGCGCTGGCGTTCGGTATCACCCGGCAGACGCACCAGAAGATCTGTGCGGCCTACCAGTTCCTGCAGGGAACGCACTCCCAGCTGTGCCATCCATTCGCGGGTTTCTTCCGCTACAAAGCGGAAGAAGTTCATCGCCATTTCCACCGTGCCTTTGAAGTGCTCCTCGCGCAGTTGCTCATTCTGGGTGGCGACACCGGTGGCGCAGTTGTTCAGGTGGCAAATTCGCAGGAATTTACAACCCAGCGCTACCATCGGCGTGGTGCCAAACGCAAAGCTCTCGGCACCCAGGATGGCGGCCTTTACCACATCCAGGCCGGTTTTTATGCCGCCATCGGTTTGCAGGCGAACCTTGCCTCGCAAATCGTTGGCACGCAGGGCTTGCTGAGTTTCTGCCAGCCCCAGCTCCCAGGGCGAACCTGCATAACGGATAGAGCTTAGCGGGCTGGCCGCCGTGCCACCGTCGTAACCAGACACCGTAATCAGATCCGCATAGGCTTTGACGACGCCCGCTGCGATCGTGCCCACGCCCGGCTCAGACACCAACTTCACCGACACCAACGCTTGCGGGTTAACCTGCTTCAAATCAAAAATCAGCTGGGCCAGATCCTCGATAGAGTAAATATCGTGATGCGGTGGTGGCGAAATCAGCGTTACGCCCGGCACCGAATAACGCAAACGAGCAATCAGCTCGTTCACTTTGCCGCCTGGCAGTTGGCCGCCTTCGCCCGGCTTGGCGCCCTGGGCAATTTTTATCTGCATAACGTCAGCGCTACGCAGATATTCAGCCGTAACACCGAAACGGCCTGAGGCTATCTGTTTAATTTTGGAGCGTTTCTCGTTGCCATAGCGAGCAGGGTCTTCGCCGCCCTCACCGGAGTTGGAACGCCCGCCCAGGGTGTTCATGGCCACCGCCAGGGCCTCGTGGGCCTCTGGTGACAGCGCCCCGAGGGACATCCCCGCTGAGTCAAAGCGGGTGAAAATCTGCTCTACCGGCTCAACGTCGGCCAGGTCCACCGGCTGAATGCCCTCGCGCAGCCCAAGCAGATCCCGCAACGTAGCCACCGGCCGATGATTGACCAACCCGGCGTATTCCTGATACTGGCGATAGTCGCCGCTGGTAACAGCGTCTTGCAACTTGGCCACAATATCCGGATTGAAAGCGTGGTATTCCTGGCCGTGCACGTACTTCAGAATGCCACCCGGTGACAGGGGCTTCCGCGGCTTCCACGCCAGCTTGGCCAGTTGTTCCTGGTCGTGCTGGAAATCATAGAAATCGGCGCCCTGAATCCGGCAGGGCACGCCCTTGAAGCACAGGTCAGCCACTTCATCGGCCAGCCCGATGGCCTCAAACAGCTGAGCTCCGCGATAGGAGGCAATGGTAGAGATGCCCATTTTGGACAAGATTTTGAGCAGGCCCTTGTTGATGCCTTTGCGATAGTTATTCTTGGCGTCGATGGGGTCGACCAGCATTTCGCCGGTGCGAATCAGGTCATTAAGCACCTGGTACGCCAGGTATGGATACACCGCCGTGGCGCCAAAGCCGAACAGCACCGCAAAGTGGTGAGGATCTCGCGCCCAACCGGTTTCTACCACAATGTTGGAGTCGCAGCGTAAACCCTGAGCCACAAGGTGGTGGTGCACGGCGCCGGTCGCCATGAGGGCGTTCACGGGCAGCTGGCCCTGCTGCAAATCGCTGTCACTCAAAAGAATTTGCGATTTGCCATCGCGCACCGCCTGCTCTGCGGTGGCGCACACGCGCCTGACGGCCTGTTGAAGACCTTCTTCCGGGGCATAGCTCAACGGAATTGTTGCTACCGCAAAGCCGGGGCGTTTATTGACCCGCATACGCTGGAATTTTGCCGGCGACAGCACCGGTGTATTCAGAATCACGCGATCGGCGTGCTCGGCCGCTTCTTCGAACACATTGCGCTCGGCACCCAGGCAGGTTTCCAGCGACATCACGATGGCTTCGCGCAGCGGATCAATGGGCGGGTTGGTGACCTGAGCAAACTTTTGGCGGAAATAGTCCGCCAGGTGACGCACTTTGCTCGACAACACCGCCATTGGCGTATCGTCGCCCATAGAGCCCACGGCTTCCTGACCGTTCTCGCCCAAAGGGCGCAGTATCTGGTCGCGTTCTTCAAATGACACGTTGAACATCTTCTGGTGCACCAGAAGCTCGTCGGCGCCCAGCAGTTCGAAATCCGGGGCGTCCTGATGCAGCGTGGACTCGACCCGCAGAGCGTTTTCCCGCAGCCAGCGTTTATAAGGCTGAGCCGTTTTCAGACGCTGATCGATATCGCGGGTGTGTAGAATCTCGCCGGTTTCTGTATCAATGGCCAGCATCTGCCCTGGGCCAACGCGACCCTTGGCTACCACGTCATCCGGCTTGTAACCGTAGGTGCCGATTTCCGAAGCGACGGTGAGAAAATCGTTTTTGGTATGTACCCAACGCGCCGGGCGCAGGCCGTTGCGGTCAAGCATACACAAGGCGTAGCGGCCGTCGGTCAATACCAGGCCGGCAGGGCCGTCCCAGGGCTCCATGTGCATGGAGTTGTATTCGTAGAAGGCGCGCAGGTCTGCGTCCATGGTGTCTACGTTTTGCCATGCCGGCGGCACCATCATCCGCGCGGCGCGGAACAGATCGACACCGCCTGCCAGCAGCACTTCCAGCATGTTGTCCATGCTAGAAGAATCGGAGCCGGTCAGGTTAACCAGAGGTTGCAGCGTTTTCAGGTCCGGCAGGCGCGGCGAGCTGAATTTGGCTGCACGGGCAATCGCCCAATTACGGTTGCCATCAATGGTGTTGATCTCGCCGTTGTGGGCAAGATAACGGAATGGCTGCGCCAGCGGCCAGCGCGGCATGGTGTTGGTTGAGAAACGCTGGTGGAATACGCAAATGGCGGTCTGCAGATCCGGGTCGCCCAGATCGCGATAGAAATTCGCCAGGTCTGCAGGCATCATCAGGCCTTTATAGGCAAGCGTGCGGTGCGACAGGCTGCAAATATAGAATTCGCTGTCGTCAGCCAGGTCGCGCTCGGCAAAACGGCGGCCAACAAACAAGCTAATGCCAAACTCGCTTTCTGGTTTGCCCGCAGGCAATACAAACACCTGCTCAATGCGTGGCATACAATCCAGCGCCATGGGGCCCAGGCAAGAGGTATCGACCGGCACATCGCGCCATCCCATTACCTCCAGCCCCTGCTCACACAGACGCCTTTCAAGAACCGCCTTCGCGACCGCCGCCTGGCCTTCTTCGGAGCTCAGAAACACTTGGCCCACAGCGAAAAGATCGCCAGGCTCTTTGCCAAACTGCGCACGGGCAACCTTGCGGAGAAAACTGTCCGGGCTTTGCAACAACAGGCCGCAACCATCGCCAGTTTTACCATCGGCGGCAATGCCGCCGCGGTGAGTCATACACGTTAGCGACTCGATGGCGGCTTGTAGCAATTGATGGCTGGCTTCGCCCTTGGTGTGAGCAATCAGGCCAAAGCCACAGTTATCTTTGAATTCACCGAGTTGGTACAAACCAGTTGTCATAAGCGCTATCTCTCTGTAAAAGCTCTTTTATCAAAGAGCTATCGAAAATCACACAGATAGCTCTACGACATTTTAAACCTAGGTCGGACAGTTTACGCAAATGAAAATTCGCCGCTCAAACGGCATTTTTAAATTTTTAACCTTATGCACCAGCACGGGTCACAAGAAACCCAAGAATTCCATCGGCGCACCAAAACGGGTCGCTTTTGGGCATTCGGGGCTACAAACTTCGATTCTCACGCACCCAAGGCTGCCCTGACACCAGGCCAGCAGGAAGCGTTTGCGCCGCCTGCTGCGCGGCATCCTTACTGGGGTAAGTGCCTTGTAACACCATGAACCATTGCTTACCGTTACGCTCACCACGGGTATACACCATCGCATCTACCTGCGAATAACGACGCAGAATATTCAATGCGGTCTGCTCCAGGTTGCCGGCAACCAGCTGGATGGTCCAGCCGCCACTGCTGCGGCGCTGCAGCAAGGGCACGAAGCGATCCGGCCTGGCCGGTGTAAAAGCAACTTGACCCGGGACTGTCTCCGCTGCGGCTCGCGGCGAAGGTACAGGCTGAGCTTTCGGCACCGCTGCCAGCTCGGGCTCGGGCTCAACTAACGTTGCTGGTTCGGGCTCTGGTGCGCCCGGGCCCGTTGACGGCGTTGGCTGCGCTGCCGTGCCTTGCTCTGGTGCCACCTCCGGGCCGATCGTTATGCTCTTGCGCACGCGCTCTGGCGTTTGCGCCTGGGCGCTGGCGTCTTCTTCGCTCTTCACTGTGTCGTACTGGCGGGAAACAAACCACCAGGAAGCAGCCAGCAAAACGAGCGCCAGTAACGGCCATCCCAACGTACGCCAGGGCATCCTGGCACGGTGCCGCGCAGGAGCAGCACGTCCCGCCATATCCAGCCATACACTCGGAGTTATACGTTGTATCGCGCAAAAGTTACCCAGACTGCGGGTATAAATCTGTTTTAAGCGATCCGGGCTTAACAGCTCACCGGCATTACCGCCAGCAAGCTTTACTCTAGGCTGCAGATATTCCGCCAGTTCATCCCGGCTTAAGGGCGCCAGTGTAATCTGGTGCACGTTTCCCGAAGCCTGTTGCGCAAGCTCCATCATGCCAGGCAGCGCTTCGGTGCCGGCGAACACCGGCAAGGCTGCCAAACTGCGGTTGGCGCCCAAAAAACCGTTCAGCAAAAGATTCAATACCTCTGCCGGCGCCTGCTCGGCGTTATCAATCAGCAGTACCATGCGCTGGCCTTTACCAGCACGCTGCTCAGACCGTTTAAAAAACTGCGACAGGGCAGCCTTGGGGCCGGCCTCTAAATCCAGACTGCGGGCCACTATAGACAAATCCCGCACCAGTGCCTGAGGGCTACCCAACGCTGCGCTACCCAGGCGATGAAACTCCAGACGCGACGATTCACTGCGCACCAGCTCTGCCAGCAGCCGGGTTTTGCCCAGCCCGGATGGGGCGCTGAGCAACACGGCCATGTCGCCGAAACCACTCATTTGACACAAGGATTCAAGGGCAGATTGGCGCTGCGCGCCGGCAAAAAACGGAGCTTCCATTGCTGAAGGGTCTGCCCGCAGACCAAAGCGCTCCTGCAGGCGGGGGAAAAGACCCCCGGCTTCCTGACTGTTCAGATTGTCGTCGTTGACCATGGCGATATCGTCTCGGGCTCTGGACTCAACGCTGACAAAAAGCGTTCAGGGTTGCTTCAAGGTTTTTGCGCGCAGCTTTGGCGGTCACAACCGCTTCGCCCACCGCCTGCAGCAGAACCAGCCTGAGCTGCCCGTCTACATTCTTTTTATCCACTGCCATCAGCTCTATGAAGTCGTCCGGGCGCATAGCTGCAGGCGCCAGCTGCGGCAATCCGGCACGGCTGATCAGGCTACAAATCTGCTGACATTCGACGGCACTGATAAAACCTTCGCGAGCGGACAGATCCGCGGCCATCAACATGCCGGTGCCAACGGCTTCTCCGTGTAACCAATTGCCATAGCCGGCGAACGTCTCAATAGCGTGGCCGAAGGTGTGGCCAAGATTGAGTATTGCCCTTAGGCCGCCTTCGCGTTCATCAATGGCCACCACTTCCGCCTTGCAGACGCAAGAACGGTAGATGGCTTCTGCGACCTGCAGCGGATCTTTTTCAAGCAAAGACTCAAGATTCTGACCCAGCCAGTGCAGAAAAGGCAGATCGCGAATCAGGCCGTACTTGATGACTTCCGCCATCCCGGCACAGACTTCCCGGTCTGGCAGCGTCACCAGGGTACCGGTATCAATCAGCACGGCCTGGGGCTGATGGAAAGCCCCTATCATGTTTTTACCCAAGGGGTGATTGATGCCGGTTTTGCCACCAACGGAGGAATCCACCTGCGACAGCAGCGTTGTTGGAATCTGGATGAACGCTACGCCGCGCTGGTAGCTCGCCGCTGCAAACCCGGTCATGTCCCCTACTACGCCTCCGCCCAGCGCTACCAGGGTCGTCGTGCGATTGTGCCTGTGCTGCAGCAGCGCATCAAAAATCAGATTCAGGGTTTGCCAATCTTTGTGCTTTTCGCCATCCGGCAAAATCACCGAATCTACCTGCTTGCCTGCAAAACAGGCTTTTGCCTGCTCCAGATAGAGCGGGGCCACGGTGTCGTTAGACACAATCATCACCTGGGAACCGCCAACATAAGGCGTCAAGTCATATTGCCCCAGCAGCTGCTCGCCAATCAGTATCGGATAGCTTCGCTCGCCCAGGTCTACCTCAAGTTCACGGAGTAATTCAGGCATGACGACGACCTTCCTTTCGAATCTGGCGTATGTGACGGGGTGTTTTTGGGCTCAGCAGATTAACCAGTTGGCGCACCACCAATCGCGGGCTCTTGCGATCTGTGTACATGGTTATGGTTGCCAGCTCGGTGTAAATAGGATCACGGATCGCGAATAGGTGGCGCAGCACCGCCTCCGGATCCGCTGTTTGCAACAGCGGGCGATTTCGGTCTTTACGGGTGCGTTCTACCTGGTGCTCGACCGATGTGCGCAAGTAAACAATCACCGAATTACGACGCAGCAGTTCGTGATTTACGTCGCGCGTAACCGCGCCTCCACCGGTCGCCAGAACGATCCCGGCCTCGTCAGACAGCTCGCTCAGCATGGCGGTTTCGCGCTGGCGGAAACCGTCTTCACCCTCTACGTCAAAAATCCAGGGAATATTGGCACCGCAGCGCTCTTCAATAATTCGGTCGGTATCCAAAAAGCGGTAGCCCAGCTCACGCGCTAGCATGCGGCCGATGGTACTTTTACCGGCCCCCATGGGACCAACCAGAATAACTCGCTTGGGCAACAACATAACGTCCGCTCAATAAGGTTCAAGCCGGTCAGAATAGCATAGGGGCCGTCATTCTATAAGAATGTCCAGTTCTGCCGCGGGTTTCACACGCACAAAAAAACCGCCGTTTTTAGGCGGCGGTTTCAGTGTTGCAGATAACTTAACGAACCAGGTCGTTTTTGATGATTTTCGGGGTAATGAAAATCAGCAGTTCGCTACGCAGTTCGGTAGTCTGAGTGCGCTTGAACAACCTGCCCAGGTAGGGAATATCGCCCAGGAACGGTGTCTTGGTGGTGGTTTCGGTGTTGGTCGATTCGAAAATACCGCCCAAAACGATGGTTTCACCGTTGGCAACCAGCACCTGAGTTGTCACCGAGTTGGTGTTGATGGCCGGGCCACTGGCGGTGTCTTCGCCACGGGAGTCCTGAGTCACCTCAAGGTCCATGATGATTTTATCATCCGGTGTGATCTGCGGCGTTACTTCCAGTGACAACACCGCTTCTTTGAAGGAAGTACTGGTGGCTCCGCTACTGCTGGCTTCCTGATACGGAATTTCCTGACCCGATTTGATCGACGCCGTCTGGCGGTCTGCGGTAACAACTCTGGGCTGGGACACGATTTCCGCTTTGCCATCGCTTTCCAGCGCAGACAGTTCAAGGTCTACCAGGAAGTCGCCGCCGCTGAAGCCAACGGCAAAGGATGAGGCGCCATCGCCAGATACACCAAGATCCACGGCCAGTGCTCTCGGTACATTAACAGCGTTCGAGTTAACTAAGCCAAGGCCTCCAGTAGTATCCAAGGGGCTTGCAACTCCATAGATTTCACCGAGCGACTCCAGAGAACCGCCGACAACCGTCGAGTTATTACCACTATTACCAAAAGAGGCACCGCCCCAGCGAACGCCCAGGCTCTCGGCCACGCTGGTTTGCGCCCGCACAATCCGGGCTTCAATGGAAACCTGACGTACGGGTACGTCCCAGGTGGACACCAGGCGACGGATCTCATCCAGTTTTTCAATGGTTTCACGCACACTGATGGTGTTGGTTCGGTCGTCCGAGGAAATGAAACCGCGGCTGGAAATCAGCTCTTGGTCGGCCTGCACCAACGCTACTACTTCGGCAGCTTTTGCGTAATTGACCTGAATGATGTCCAGACGCACCGGGGCAAGCTCGGCGATCTGCTTGGTTGTTTCCAGTTCCAGCCGTTCACGAGCGGCGATTTCATCGGCGGGCGCTACCAGTAATACATTGCCAATCTGGCGCTTATCCAAGCCTTTGGTTTTCAAAATGAGATCCAGCGCCTGATCCCAAGGCACATTCTGCAAGCGCAGCGTGATGCTGCCACCAACGGTATCGCTGGCCACCAGATTCAAACCGGTAAAGTCGGCAATCAGCTGAAGCACCGAACGAACTTCAATGTCCTGAAAGTTTAGCGAGAGCTTGTCGCCGGAATATGGGAACTTCTCTTCACGGCGGGTTACTGCTTCTTCCTCGCTGAGCCGTTCAACGCTCACGGTAAATTCGTTGCCAGACTGGTACGCAATGTAGTCATAGTCGCCTTCCGGACGAATTTCTATAACCGCACTGCCACCCTCAATAAAGGTGTCGATCCGTTGTACCGGCGTGCCAAAATCTGTCACGTCCAAACGGCGGCGCAGGCGCTCGGGCACAGTCAGATCCGGCATGGTCAGTCGAATTTTTCCGCCCAGTTCGCTCAGGTCAACCTGAGTCGTCGCACTGGGCAGACGCACCACCACACGGCCTTCACCTTGTGCACCGCGACGAAAATCGACGTCTACTAACGCCGGCGCCGCGTCCGCTGATGAGGAAACAGGGCTGGCACCGTCAGATCCTGAAACGTCATTGGCTACATCTGCGGAATCGCCGCCAATAATCATCACCAACGCGTTGTCATTGCGCCGTGTGGTGTAAGGAACCAGCTCAATCAGATTGAAAATAAGGCGGGTCCGGTCGCTGGTTTCAACCACGGTCATGCTTTGCGCATTCCCGCTGCCCAACGGCAAGCTGCGGGCATTCAGGGCACTGGTAGTGTCTTTCAGGTCTACCGCAATACGGGCCGGGCGTTCAATGGTGTAACCCGTGGGTTCAGGCGGTGGGCCGTCAAACTGCAAAGTCACTTCCAGCCGCTCCCCGGGTAAAGAGGAAAATGACACATCCTGCAAAGTGGCAGCGCTAGCCAGGCTGGACAACAACCCAACGGTTACCGCGCAGACAATTACGTTGAGTTTTTTGAACATCGCTAGCCTCGGCTTCAAGCATTTTTGTGCATTCATGTTGTTGTTATTCATCATTGTGCCAACCCATCGCTATCACCTTCGTCCAGCGACAGTTGGCGCGGGCGTTCTACCCATCCGCCACGGCCGTCGGGCACGATTTCCAACAGTTCAACGCGGGTCTCGCCTACACCCACAATTCGACCGTAGTTTTTACCGATAAAATTGCCGCTGTTGATACGGTGAATGCCGCCACTGCTGTCTTTTAACAAAGCAAACAGCGTGCCTGCGCTGTTGCGCAGGGTGCCCACCATATCCAGGTCTTTCAGATCGAAGTTTTCCAGCACTTCTCGCGGCCGGTCCAGATCCGGCTTTACGTCACTCATCGCTTGCTGTTCCTGCTCGCTGATCATCGTCAGCTGCACGTCGATGGGCGGCTCAAACGGCGAGCGCTGATCTGATGCCGAATAGCTGAACGCCTCGTAAGCGTTGAACTCCGGCAATGGTTCGACAAAACCCCGGGGTTTTGCGCGGGTCTCTGCCATAAACACGTCGAGATCAGAAAAGCCGCTGCTCTGCGAGCAGGCTGTCAGCGACAATACCAGGCACAAGCCCAGACAGGCTTTTCCGGCATGGTTTACCGTCATGCTCATTCTCCGGCCCGGTAGCGATAGGTACGGGCAACAACCTGCATGTCCAACTGATCGTTGCCCGCTCCGGTGGGTTTAATGGTCAAATCATGCAAAGTCACGATTCGCGGCAAGCTCGCCACACTGCTAACAAACGCAGCCAGCTCGTGATAGGAGCCCGACACCCGAATATTAATAGGCAATTCGGAATAAAAATCCCGTTTCTGCTCCGGCTGCAGTTTCACTTCCTGCAGAGCCAGACCGCTACCCAGCGCGGTATTGGTAATGTCCTCCAAAAGTCCTGGCACTTCGGTTTCACTTGGCAACTGACGCACCAACGCACCGAAGGTTTCTTCCATTTCCACCATCTGCGCTTTAAAAACGCCGAGGTTGGCCACCTGATAAGCCTTACTCTCATAATTCTTGCGCAGTTCCAGCTCTGTACTTTCTACCCGGTCCAGTTGCGCAAACTGGTCTTTTATAAAGAACCAGTAGCCGCCACCCATAATCAGACCAAACACCAGCAGTAGCACAATGCCTTTGACCGGTGCGGGCCAGATACCGGCGTTGTTCATGTCCAGATCATTGATATCGAATTCGTTCAGGCTTTTCAGCGAGTCCGCAAGGCTCATTGTTTTTCCTCCCCTTCAATGCCAGGGCTTTGCTGACTGACGGACAAATTGAACTGACTGTAACCTGCACGGCGGGCATCAGCCGCCGACACGTTGGACAGATTGGGATTGGTAAACCAGTCGGAGTCTTCAAATTGCCGCATCAGCGATGAAATCCGGCTGTTAGACTCTGCCATACCCACCAAGTCCAGGCGGTCACCGACCTTCTTCAAATCGCTGAAATAAAGACCATCGGGCACGGTGCGGACCAGCTCGTCGAATACCCGCACAATAACCGGGCGCTTGCCCTGCAAGTCCTGAATGACTTTCATTCGCGCCAGCAGCTCGTTGTGCTTACGCTTCAGACTTTCAATTTCTTTGATCTGCTCATCAAGCTTGCTAGTGGCTGTTGCAATATAAGCATTGCGGGATTGTTGATAAGCAATGCGGCTGTCTACGTTGTTTTTCCACAAAAACGCCAAACCGCCCGCAATAATGGCAGCGCCCAGCAGCATCACCACAAACTGCTTCTGTTTTTCTGCGCGCAGCTCTTCACGCCAGGGCCGAAGATTGATTCTTGCCATTAGTCGAAGCTCCTCATTGCCAGACCACACGCGATCATCAACGAGGGAGCATCGTTACTCAACGCCGACGCATTAACCCGCGAGCTAACGGCCATGTCCGCGAACGGATTGGCTACCAGCGTGGGCGTGCCCGTTTTTTCCTCTACCATGTCAACAAGCTCGGGTATCGCCGAAGTGCCACCGGCCAAAACCACATAATCCACCGCGTTGTACTGGCTGGCACCGAAAAAGAACTGCATCGCCCGGGCGACCTGCTGCACCACCGCCTCGCGGAACGGGTTCAGCACTTCGGCTTCATAGTCATCGGGCAAACCGCCCTGCTTTTTGGCCAGACCGGCCTCCTCCAGGGACAAACCATAGCGGCGCTGGATTTCTTCGGTTAACTGCTTGCCACCAAAGACCTGCTCCCGGGTATACACAGTTTTGCCTTCGGCAATCACGCTCAGCGTGGCCATGGTGGCGCCTACATCCATGATCGCCACGACCAGATCGTCGCCATGGGAGTTCAATTGTGACTCAATCAGCTGATAGGCGCGTTCAAGGGCATAAGCCTCCACGTCCACCACTTTGGTGGTCAGGCCGGCAATATCGAGTGCGTCTTCGCGCACATCAACGTTCTCTTTGCGGCAGGCCGCAATCAACACATCAACCTTGTCCGGATTGGATTCAGAGGGGCCCTGTACTTCGAAATCAATCGCGACTTCATCCAGCGGATAAGGAATGTATTGGTCGGCCTCCAGGGCAATCTGGTCTTCCATTTCGAATTCGTTAATGCCGCCATCCATCTGGATCACTTTGGTGATCACCGCGGAACCGGACACGGCAACGGCCACTTGCTTGACGCCGGAGCGGGATTTGGATACCACACGCTTGATCACGTCACCTACGGCTTCGACGTTCGTGATGTTCTTTTCCACCACGGCATTTGCAGGTAAAGGTTCGACGGCGTAGCTTTCAACCCGAAAGCGGTCGCCCTGTTTTGACAGCTCCAAGAGCTTGACCGAGCTTGAGCTTATGTCCAAGCCCAGCACAGCACTGGATTTCTTCCCGAAAGATCCAAACACGCGCTCACCCTATAACTGGTTAATTGCAGCCGGCTATGTACTTTTTATGTTTTTTATTTAAGAGAATTTCTTCTGTTTTCCGATTACAATCCCTATTCTTCTTAACGCAGGGCTTTTGTATCAGCGAAGTAGTCTCCCTTCCTAATGCAATGGTTCAAATCATAGACCTATATCCAACTGTTGTCAGAAAAAAATGTCCTATTTGATGCGTACATCTCGCCTTTTCATCTGGCTTTTTCTAACCGGCCTGAGTGTCACCCTTGTCCTTGGTTCCGGCTTCTATTTGTATCTTCGACCTGGCCTTCCCGCCGCGGAGCAGTTATTTGATATAAAACTGCAAACACCGCTGCGAATATTCAGTGAGGACGGCAAATTAATAGCAGAATTTGGCGAAAAGAGAAGGACACCCGTCACAATCGAGCAAGTTCCCGAGCGCCAACTGCAAGCATTTCTCGCTGCAGAGGACGCCCGTTTTTATGAACACTTCGGCGTAGACATAAAAGGTTTGGCACGGGCCGCACTGGAACTGGCCTCTACCGGCCACATACAGTCCGGAGGCAGCACCATTACCATGCAGGTGGCAAAAAACTACTTTTTGTCGCGGGATCGCACGTTCATTCGTAAATTCAACGAAATTTTGCTGGCCTTGCAAATTGAGCGTGAGCTGGACAAAGACACAATCTTCGAGCTTTACCTGAACAAGATCTATTTAGGCAACCGCGCCTACGGTATTGCTGCCGCCAGCCAGGTTTATTACAACAAACCCGTGAGCGAATTAACGCTGGCCCAGATGGCTATGCTCGCCGGTCTGCCAAAGGCACCGTCAGCGTTTAATCCCCTGGCAAATCCAAGCCGCGCTCTGGCACGGCGAAACTGGATATTGGGGCGCATGAAAGAGCTTGAGATGATTTCTCAGGACGACTACGAACAAGCCGTTAATGCCGAACTGACAGCCACTTATAACGCCACCGAAACCGAAGTGGACGCCGATTACGTCGCCGAAATGGCCCGCTCCGAGATGGTTCGGCGCTTTGGCGATAACGCCTACACCGATGGCTACTCGGTGACCCTGACCGTTGACAGCGTAAAACAACAAGCCGCCACTAACGCCCTTCGCCAGGGGCTGGAAGCCTATGATCGCCGTCACGGGTTTCGCGGTGCGGTAGGGACCATAGACACCAAATCGTTGGACGCCAACGAGCTCGCCACAGCCTTGCGCCCTTACCCGAGAACCGGGCTGCTGATTCCTGCCGTGGTGCTGAAAACCGACGATAATAACGGCACGGCCGCGCTGCACGCCCGTTTCCTTGGCCCCGTGACCATGACGTTAAACACCATGACGTGGGCCCAGCGTTACCGCACTGAAAACCTGACCGGCCCGGCGCCAAAAAAACCGTCAGACGTACTCAGCCCTGGCGATGTGGTTTATGTGAAGGCGCTGAGTAACGCCGCCCCCCGACTCACCGACGACGGCCAAAAACAACCCCTCACTGACGTCGTGCAAAACGTAGCGCTATATCAGGTGCCGCGAGTTGAAGGCGCACTAATAGCCTTAACCGCAGAAACAGGTGCCATTGAAGCGCTGAGCGGCGGCTATAGCTTCGGGCAAAGCAAATACAACCGAGCCATCCAAGCCAAGCGTCAGCCCGGCTCCACGTTTAAGCCGTTTCTCTACCTGAACGCTCTGGAATCTGGATTTACCCCGGCGACGCTGATTAACGACTCGCCCATCGTACTGGAAGAGAACGGCCAAGAAATCGCCTGGCGCCCGCAAAATTCATCTGGCCAGTTCTACGGCCCCACACGCCTACGCGAAGCCCTCTACAGCTCACGCAACCTGGTGTCTGTTCGCTTGCTACGCGACCTGGGCATTCAACCAATGCTGGCTTACCTCGAAAAGTTAAAAGTGCCCACTGCAGACATGCCCGCTAATTTATCGCTGGCACTGGGCAGTGGCTTGCTTTCGCCGATGGAACTGGCACGGGGCATGGCCGTTATTGCTAATGGTGGCTATGACGTAGAGCCTTTCCTGATCCGCCGAATTGAAGACGCGCGCGGCACCGCCGTCTACAAAGCGCCCGACGTGATTCTTTGCGACAGCAACTGCGGTAACGCCGTCGAAATTGCAGAAATTGGCTTGCAGGACACGGACAACAGCGGTGACACAAACGACGACTTCATCGTAACCGAACTGAGCGATGAGCCTTTGGAAAGCGTCGTACAAGCGCCGGCCCGACTGATGCCAAGACTGGCCGACGAGCGCTCAGTGTACATTTTGCATTCTATGATGCGCGATGTAATCAAACTGGGCACCGGTCGCCGTGCCAGCGCTCTGAACCGGGACGATCTTGCCGGAAAAACCGGTACCACCAACGATCAAATAGACACCTGGTTTGCCGGCTTCAACTATCAGCAGGCGGTTATTGCCTGGGTCGGCTTTGACCAGCCAGCGCCCTTAGGCCGAAACGAATTCGGCGCTAGCACCGCCCTGCCCATCTGGATCGACTACATGAAAGTCGCGCTGGACCAAACACCTTCTGCGAATATGCCGCGCCCCAATGGCATTGTGAATGTGCGCATTAATGCAGATACCGGTAGGCGCGCCCGCCCCGGCGAAGAAGGCGTATTCGAGCTGTTCCGTGAAGAAGACGAACCCGAGGTCATCAGCGCGGAAGAACGCGGCGGTTTGGGAACGGGCGACAGCGACGACATTTCGCGGCAGCTGTTCTAGGCAACGGGTCGCGGTTGGCCTAAATGCAGTTATTCTAAATAGAGAACCGAGCGCCCACAAAAAAACCGGCGGAGCCTTAATTTAACAGGCACCGCCGGCTTTTTTTTCACTTAACCCCTGGTCGATTAAATAATATCGTCCATGGACTTGAGCGGGTAATGCGCCGGGTACGGGTTACGAGCTACACCGCTGTCAACCGCCGCACGGGCAACAGCCGCCGGAACCAATTCCAGCAAACGCACATCCATCGGCTTCGGAATAATGTAATTCCTGCCGAATTCGAAGCTGTCAGCGCCGTAAGCTTCGCAGATTTCCTGAGGCACCGGCTCTTTGGCCAGTTCGCGAATAGCGTTTACCGCAGCAATCTTCATCTCTTCGTTAATCACTGTGGCACGAACATCCAGAGCGCCACGGAAAATGAAGGGGAAGCCCAGCACGTTGTTCACTTGGTTAGGGTAGTCTGAACGACCCGTGGCCATGATCAGGTCATCGCGCACTGCGTTAGCAATCGCCGGGTCAATTTCCGGATCCGGATTTGAACAGGCGAACACAACCGGGTTAGGTGCCATTTTCTTAAGCTGTTCACCGCTCAGCAAGTCCGGGCCAGACAAACCCACAAACACATCGGCGCCGTCGATGGCGTCGTCCAGAGTGCGCTTGTCAGTGTCGTTAGCGAACATCGCCTTGTACTGGTTCAGATCGTCGCGGCCAGAGTGGATCACACCCTTTCGGTCCAGCATAAAGATACTCTCGGAACGCACACCACAACTGATCAGCAGCTTCATGCAGGCAATGGCGGCAGCGCCGGCACCCAGGCATACAATGGTGGCTTCTTCGATTTTCTTGCCCTGCAGTTCCAGCGCGTTAAGCATTCCGGCGGCCGTTACAATGGCAGTACCGTGCTGATCGTCGTGGAATACAGGTATGCTGCACTTTTCAATCAGCGCCCGCTCGATTTCAAAACACTCAGGCGCCTTGATGTCTTCGAGGTTGATGCCGCCAAAGGTATCCGCAATGCGTTCAACAGTTTCAATAAAAGCCTGAGGGCTTTCAGAATTGACTTCAATATCAAATACATCGATACCGGCAAAGCGCTTGAAAAGAAGGCCTTTGCCTTCCATTACCGGCTTGCTGGCCAATGGGCCAAGATTACCCAGGCCCAAAATCGCGGTGCCGTCAGAAATAACCGCCACCAGGTTGCCTTTCATGGTGTATTTGTAGGCGTTTTCGGGGTCACGGGCGATCTCGCGGACCGGCTCGGCAACCCCGGGACTGTAGGCCAGTGCAAGATCGCGGGCTGTTTTTGTGGGCTTGCTGATTTCTACACTCAGCTTGCCAGGCCGCGGCTTGGCGTGATATTCAAGGGCTGCTTCTTTCAGATCTTGAGACATTGCCACTATTCCGTTTGTCACGTTTAAGGGTGTAAAGCCGCCGTACTGAACTTTCGGTGTACTGAACTACCGATGTACTTATAGCGGGGGCAGCATTATGGCCCGCGCCGCAGAAAACGACAAGGGCAATCCTATCACCCGGTAAAGCGTCAATACGTCTTATTGCGTATGTTCGACCACAGAAGCCAGCTCCGTCATTTTTTTAGGACAAAAAAAAGCGCCCAAAGGCGCTTTTTCGCAATTCGCTGGCATTAATCTTCTTTCTTGCCAACAATACGACCACCAAAACGCTTCTGGAAACGGTCGATACGGCCGCCGGTATCCATAACTTTCTGCTTGCCGGTATAGAACGGGTGGCACTGTGAGCACACGTCTAACTGCAGGTCACGTCCAACGGTAGAACGGGTATGGATCACATTACCGCACGAACAGGTAGCGGTGATGTTTTCGTACTTAGGGTGGATACCTTCTTTCATGGCGAACCTCGTCAGGTTATGCCGCCACCTGGTCACGATTACGGCTGTTCCGAAGAATGTTCCGTAGAGTGTTCCGTATGCCAGGCACCGCATATTTGAATCAATAAGAGAGACGGGGCACAATCGACCCTGTCCAACAGAGCGCGAATATTACTTGCAAACTGCCACCCAGGCAAGCGCCACACTGCTGATTTCCCATGCCCACCGGCGCAAGCCGCCGTAACTGGCGCTTGCACAAGGATACGAACATACCGTGACACCAATAGCCATTGCAGCGTCTGCCAGCCATATCCTCAGCCAGAAGCGCAAAAATCCGTGACCAGGGTTGTACGCATCGCCATGAACCGCCCGCTGCGAAGGCTGTTTGACTACACCCTTGGCGCCGACCTCAGCCTTCAGCCCGGCCAGCGGGTTCAGGTTCCCTTTGGCCGCCAGCAGATAACCGGACTGGTGACTGCGGTTGGCGTAACCCCGCCGCCCGGGGTAACGCTAAAACCGGTTCGAAGCGCTATGGAAGACTGGCCTGCGCTGCCAAAGGAAACACTGCGGCTGCTAAGCTGGGCCAGCGACTATTACCAGCACCCGCTGGGTGAATGCCTGTTTACGGCCTTGCCGCCAGCGCTCAGGCGCGGCCGGCCAGCATTGCGCAAAACCGAAGCCTGGTGGCAAGCCCGCAGCAGCGGTGCGGAGCTGCCACCCCAGGCCCACCGTCAAAAAGCCTTGCTAGCCTGGCTTTTGCAGTATTCCCAGGGCGCTGCAACAAGCGCCATCTTAAGCGCCGGCTTTAATAGCAGCCAGCTGAAGACCCTGGAACAAAAACAGCTGATTGAAGCCGCCGAACCTGTGCTGGCAACAACCTCAACAGAGAGCTTTGCGGCACCCACCTTATCACCGGCACAAACAGATACCGCCGCGCAGCTCCCAGACCCGGCCCAGGGCTTTAACGCCTGCCTTTTATACGGCATCACCGGCAGCGGCAAAACGGAAATCTACCTGCACTATCTAAAGCAACATTTGGGTGAACGAGATCAGGCCCTGGTGCTGGTGCCGGAAATAAACCTGACACCGCAAACCGTGGCCCGCTTCCAGCGCTATTTTGGCCAGCGGATTGTGGTGTGGCATTCGGCACTGAACGACAGCGAGCGCCTGGACACCTGGCTGAAAATACGCTACGGCGAACCGGTCATACTCATTGGCACCCGCTCGGCGGTTTTGCTGCCCTTTACCGGCTTGCGCACGCTGATTGTGGATGAAGAGCATGACAGCTCCTACAAGCAGGGCGACGGCTTTCGCTATTCGGCGCGCGACCTTGCGGTATACCGCGCCCACCTGAACAAATGCCCGGTGATACTCGGCTCGGCCACGCCCTCGCTGGAATCCTGGTACAACGCGCAGCAGGGCAAATACACCTTGGCCACACTGGAGGAACGGGCCGGCAACGCCACATCACCGCGGATAAAACTGTTGGACATTCGCAGCCGGCCTTTAGAAGGCGGCCTGTCGCGTCCCGCCCTGAACGCTATTAAACAAGTTCTGGACAACGGCGAACAGGTATTGGTGTATGTGAACCGCCGCGGCTTTGCGCCGGTAATGATGTGCTTTGACTGCGGCCACATGGTGGAGTGCCCGCGTTGCGATACCCGCCTGACTTACCACCGCCGTGACAACGCCATGCGTTGCCACCACTGCGACTTTCAGGCCGCCGCAACGAACCAGTGCCCGAAGTGCCAAAGTGATGCGTTCAAGCCCGTCGGCCAGGGCACCGAGCGCAGCGAAGACATACTGACCACCGCCTTCCCTGACACCCCGGTGGTGCGGGTTGACCGCGACAGCACCCAGCGTAAAGGCAGCATTCAAACCATTCTGCAAACCGTAAACACCGGCGAGCCCTGTATTCTGGTGGGCACTCAAATGCTGGCCAAAGGCCACGATTTTGCCAATGTAACGCTGGTGGTGGTTATAAACGCCGACGGCGGTCTGTTCAGCGTAGACTTCCGCGCCCCTGAACAGCTCCTACAAACCCTGCTGCAAGTCAGCGGCCGTGCGGGTCGCGGCGACAAGCCCGGCACCGTGCTGGTGCAAACCTGCCACAGCGACCACCCACTGCTAAGAACACTTTGTACGGGCCGCTACGGGGATATGGCCGAACAGCTACTAGCCGAGCGCGAGGGCGGCCAATTGCCGCCTTACCGCGCTATGGCCATATTCCGCGCCGAAGCCGACACCATGGAAAAAAGCCTGCAAATACTGGACACCATAAAACCCCTGGCGCAGGCTACGGGCCTGGAAATCTGGGGCCCACTGCCAGCGCTGATTGCCCGCCGCGCCGACCGCTACCGCGCCCAGTTGGTCATCAACGCGGATAACCGCAAGCGCCTGAACAAAATCCTCGCCGATGTTTGCCTGCAACTGGACCAGCAAAAGCAGCCCGCAGGCAGCCGCTGGATGATCGACGTAGACCCGCAGGAAACAGGCTAGTGCCTTCTATTACTCCCTATCACTCCCTATCACTACGCCGGGCTTTTGCTTACAAAACCAGTTTCCGCGATAATACGGCGCTTCTACTCTGGTGGGCGCCCTGCCCCATTTCCACTTCCGTTCAGCCGAGCTACCCGACAGCATGAAAGAGACCGTTTCCGACCTGCTCCAGTCTGCGCTGGCAGCCCTTCAATCAGAAGGCATGCTGCCTGCCGATCAAAGCTTTGCGCCACAGATTGGCAACACCAAAGACAAATCCCACGGCGATTACGCGTGTAACATTGCGCTGGTTGCATCAAAGTCCGCCGGCTGTGCGCCGCGCAAACTGGCGGAGGCGCTGGTAGCCAACTTGCCGGCCAGTGCAGCGGTCGACAAAGTGGAGATTGCCGGGCCGGGTTTTATCAACTTTTTCATGAGTACGGCCAGCGCCTTTGGCGTTGTGAATACGGCACTGGAACAGGCTGAAAACTTTGGCCGCAACCACAGCGGCAAGGGCGAAAAAGTACAGGTGGAATTTGTTTCCGCCAACCCCACCGGCCCTTTGCATGTGGGCCACGGTCGCGGTGCCGCAATAGGTGACTGCATTTGTCGGCTACTGGATGCCAACGGCTATCAGGTTACCCGCGAGTTTTATTACAACGACGCTGGCGCCCAGATCAATAACTTGGGGTTATCCGTTCAAGCCCGGGTAAAAGGCCTGACGCCAGATCACCAAAGCTGGCCTGAAAATGGTTACCGCGGCGACTATATTGCCGACGTGGCCGAGGCCTATCTAGCCGGAAAGACGATTACGGCAGACGACCGCTCAGTGACCGGCCAGGCCGAGCCGGACAACCTTGAAGCCATTACGGATTTTGCCGTGGCTTATCTGCGCCGCGAGCAGGACCTTGACCTGAAAGCCTTTGGCGTCGAATTTGACGTGTATTTCCTCGAATCCTCGCTGTACAACGACGGCAAGGTTGAGGCCACCGTAAAGCGCCTGCAGGAAAACGGCTACACCTACGAAGACGGCGGCGCCCTGTGGCTGAAAACCACCGAATTTGGCGACGATAAAGACCGTGTTATGCGCAAAACCGACGGCGGCTACACCTACTTTCTGCCGGATGTTGCCTATCATCTGGACAAGTGGCAGCGCGGTTTTAGCACGGTTATTAACGAACAGGGTGCCGACCACCATTCAACCGTTACCCGCGTTCGCGCCGGTTTACAGGCGCTGAATATCGGTATTCCAGAAGGTTGGCCAGATTATGTGCTGCACCAGATGGTGATGGTGACCCGCGGCGGTGAAGAGGTGAAAATCTCCAAGCGCGCAGGCAGCTATGTCACCCTTAGCGACCTGATTGACGAAGTAGGCCGCGACGCCACCCGTTTCTTCCTGGCCGCACGGCGAGTGGATTCCCAGCTGACCTTTGACATTGATCTTGCGCGCTCGCAAACCAACGAAAACCCGGTGTATTACATCCAGTACGCTCACGCCCGCATCTGCAGCGTGCTGCGCAAGCTGGCAGAAGAAGGCGTGCAGCGGGGCCATCACGAATGCGTAGGCGACCTGACTCTGCTGACGCTGGATGAAGAAAAAGAACTGGCCAACCAGCTGGCAAAATACCCGGAACTGGTCGCCAGCGCTGCGGCCCAGCGCGAGCCCCACACCCTGAGCCAGTACCTGCGGGAATTGGCCGGCCTGTTCCACAGCTATTACAACGCCCACAAAGTGCTGATTGAAGACACCGCCTTGCGCGATGCCCGCATCAGCTTGTACCTGGCGGTACGCCAGGTGATCGAAAATGGCCTGGGCCTGCTGGGCGTCAGCGCTCCGGAAGAGATGTAACCAAAAAAATGCCGCGAGACTACGCCCGAAAATCGTCACCTAACCAGGCCACTACGCCTCGTCAAAAGCCAGGCAAGCCTGCCCGGCCTGCCCGCACCCGGGCGCCTAAAGCCGCGGCTCCGGCGCGTGCTCAACACGGTCGCCTGTCGATGAAATCGGTATTGGCGCTGGCGGCTGTGGGCGGTTTTATCGGCTTTATTGTGTACCTGAACAGCTTGCCTGGCAGCGACGCACCCGCCAAAGACGCGGCCCCCACTGTGCAGAAGGCACCGGCCAAAACGCCGGCGCTGACACAACCAGAAATCGCCAAACCCCAATTCCGTTTTTACGAAATGCTGCCGGAAACCGAGGTAATGCCGTCCACGGTGGACGAATACACGCCCGGCCCAGGGCGCCCGCAAGTCGATTACCTGCTGCAGTCCGGTTCGTTCCGCAAGGCCGAAGATGCCGAGCGCCAGCGCGCCGAAATCGCTTTCCAGGGTTTGCGCGCAGCGGTGCAAAAAGTCGATATGGAGGAAGGTAATGTCTGGTATCGGGTGAATGTAGGCCCGTTTACCTCCCGCAGTCACATGAACGCTGCTATAGACAAGTTGGTGTCTATCAGCATTCAGCCGCTGGTGCGGAAAATCCCCAAAAAGGGCTAGTCTCTTTTGCTCCTGATGCGTAAATCTAACACTGAGCGCTGAACGCTCTGCCTTGAAAATCGCGGCGCTGCCTCCATAACTGCGCTAACACATTCGATCAGGCAACTGGAGCCCACATGACCACCATACTTTCCGTACGCCGCGACGACGAAGTCACCATGGGCGGTGACGGCCAGGTGTCCCTTGGCAATACCGTAATGAAGGGCAACGCCCGCAAAGTGCGCCGTTTGCACAACGGCCAGGTTTTAGCGGGCTTTGCCGGGGGTACCGCCGATGCGTTCACCCTGTTCGAGCGCTTCGAAGCGCAGCTGGAAAAACACCAGGGCAACCTGACCCGCGCCGCGGTGGAGCTGGCCAAAGACTGGCGATCAGACCGGGCGTTACGAAAACTCGAGGCCCTGCTGGCGGTGGCCGATAAAACCGCCTCACTCATCATCACCGGTAACGGCGATGTTATAGAGCCAGAAATGGGCCTGATTGCCATTGGTTCCGGCGGCCCTTTCGCCCAGGCATCTGCCCGCGCGCTGTTAGAGAACACCAACATGAGTGCCCGCGAGATTACCGAAAAAGGCCTGACCATAGCGGCTGACATCTGTATTTACACCAACCAGAACCGCACCATTGAAGTGCTTTCTGCCAACGATTAAGCCGGAGCGATCATGTCTGCACTGACTCCCAGAGAAATTGTCCTCGAACTGGACAAACACATTGTTGGCCAGCAGGAAGCCAAGCGCGCGGTAGCCATTGCCCTGCGCAATCGCTGGCGCCGGATGCAGCTCAACGACGAGCTGCGTGAAGAAATCAGCCCCAAGAATATTCTGATGATTGGCCCCACCGGTGTCGGTAAAACCGAAATTGCCCGGCGCCTGGCCAAACTGGCGGACGCACCTTTTTTAAAAGTGGAAGCGACCAAATTTACCGAGGTGGGTTATGTGGGTCGCGATGTAGATTCCATCATTCGCGACCTGGCTGATATGGCCGTGAAAATGCTGCGTGAACAGGAAATGAAGCGCCACGAAAACAGCGCTCTGGACGCCGCAGAAGATCGCATCCTGGATGCCCTGTTGCCACCGGCGCGGGATTTCAACGACGACAGCAAGCCGAAGGAAGAGTCGGCCACCCGCCAGATGTTCCGTAAAAAACTGCGGGAAGGCGAGCTGGACGACAAAGAAATCGAGATTGATCTGCGCAACAGCGGCGCCGGTGTCGAAATTATGGCACCGCCGGGTATGGAAGAAATGACCAACCAGCTGCAAAGCATGTTTGCCAACATGTCCCAAGACAAGCGCAAAACCCGCAAGATGCGGGTGGCTGATGCCCTTCGTCGGGTGAAGGATGAAGAAGCCGCCAAACTGGTGAACGAAGAAGAAATCAAACAGAAAGCGGTACAGGCTGTTGAGCAAAACGGCATCGTGTTTTTGGATGAAATCGACAAAGTGGCCAAGCGCTCTGAAAACAGCTCCTCGGATGTGTCCCGCGAGGGCGTTCAGCGTGACCTTCTGCCGCTGATTGAAGGCAGCACGGTCACCACCAAGTACGGCGCTATTCGCACCAATCACATCCTTTTTATTGCTTCTGGCGCCTTCCACATGACCAAGCCGTCAGACCTGATTCCAGAGTTGCAGGGCCGCTTGCCGATTCGCGTAGAACTGCATGCGCTAACGCCAAACGATTTCAAGCGCATTCTGACAGAGCCGGATGCCTCGTTGGTGCAGCAGTATGAAGCATTGATGGGCGCCGAAGGCCTGAAGCTCAGCTTTACCGACGACGCCATTACCCGTTTGGCAGAAGTGGCGTGGAAAGTGAACGAGAACACCGAAAATATCGGCGCGCGGCGTTTGCACACCATGTTGGAAAGACTGCTGGAAAGCCTGTCATTCGATGCCGGCGACAAGGTGACGGAAAAGTTCGAAGTCACCGCCGAGTACGTCGAGGAGAAACTTGGCAAATTGGCGGAAGACGAAGATTTAAGCCGCTACATTCTGTAGCGGGCGATAGCTCTAAAGCCGCGACCAGGGCAAGAATACCTTCTGGTCGCGCGCTATCAGGACCGGGCCTTTTCTGTTTGCCCAGTTACGCTTTGCAAGCCGGCCGCCAGCCGGCTTTTTTGTGTCTGCGATTTTGCCTTTAACGTGGCCTGTGGTAACTCGCCAAACAGACTGGTGCTGACCGTGCGATCTGCGTCATTCAGATAGTCGTGGCGCAGGGCAATGCCGTATTTCGCCAATTTGGGCTCCAGTTCTGCGGCGCGAAGGCGCAAATCGCGTCGAGTAGCCTGATAGGCATGTTCGCACAGCAAACGCCGGGATTCAAAACTGAACACATTGGCGCCAAACAGAAGGGCGTCGTCACTGCTGGGCTCAAACAGCACAATGTCTTTATCCGGATAGTCCTGAGCATAACGGTCTATCCCGGACTGCATGCGCGAATGCACCATGGTGCGGTAGGTTTGCGCCAGCACATTGGGCATGCCAGAGCGGGTCATCTCGCCGGCTGCCAAGGTACCGGCTTTCATGGCGGCAGTGGCGTCTAGCGGTACCTGGGGATTGATTGCCAGCACCAGGTCAGCCTGATGGTCAAACGCTACCGAGGCGTGAAGGCCTTTGCACAGGGTTCCATCGACGTAGTAATGGCCGTCTATTTCCACCGGTACGTAAATGCCAGCCGAAGCCGTACTGGCCTGAATGGCTTTGGAGATGGGCACTGCGTCAAACCCCGGCGCACCAAAACAAACCGACTTCGAACTTTCCACATCGGCGGCCACAATGAACAGCTGGCGCTTGAGTTGGCGGAAATCGTTGGTGCGGCCCAGCATGGTGAACGCGCGCCTTAAGTAATAGTGCAGGCCTTCATTATTGAACAGCCCGGCGGGTGCGGCCTGAGCCAGAATGGCCAAGGCTTCCAGCAGGCTCTGATCGTAGGGATTGTGAAAGAAGCGGGTGAGCGCGGTGGTAATCAGCCCGGGTATGGCCAGTAAACGGCGGCCCATTTCAGCGAAGGCCGGGCGGTAAAAAACACCGGGATGAAACGGGTGCAATTCGGATTCGTTGCGCACAAAAATTCGACACAGCTGGGCGGTGGTTACCTGGTTCACCAGGTGAGCCGCCACAAACGACCCCGAGTTCACCCCTACGTAAACATCCAGATCGTTGAAGTCCAGCCCTTCCAGAGCTTCGTCAAGCGCCCTCAGCGCACCTATTTCGTAAATGCCGCCAATCGGGCCGCCACCGCCTAACGCCAGACCGATTCGGCGTTTGTTGCCGCTCGCTGCGTTCGCCGGCTGCGTTTTTTTTGTCATTTTGCCGTTACTCATGGTTTGGCCTTCTCGACTTATTCAGGCGGATGCCGAGGCTACCTCTGCCAAGGTTTTGCCAGTGGATTTTCCGGGCCGCATATAGCGCCCAAATCCGGCATTACGTAGCGCTAGGTCGACACAGCTTTTGATCACATGGGGTGAATCCAGCAGCAGGATGTCTTCTAACAAATTTGTCGCCCACTCAAGGCTGACGCTGCGAATCACCGATTTCACTTTTGGCAGGCTGGCTGCGTTCATCGACAGTGAATCGTAGCCCATGGCCATCAGTAAAACGGCGCCGCCCGGGTCTCCCGCCAATTCGCCACACACGCCCACCGGCTTGCCCACGGCATGGGCGTCCTGGGCAATACGCACCAGCGCCTGCAACACAGCTGGGTGGTAGGAATGGTACAGCGGCGCCACACGGGGGTTGTTACGGTCTACCGCCAGTAAATATTGGGTTAAATCGTTGGTACCCACCGACAGAAAATCCACCCGGTCGGCCAGTTCGCGTATCTGGTATACCGCTGCCGGCACTTCGATCATTACGCCCACTTTTGGCATGTGGATGTTGTAACCGTCTTCACGCACTTCGTGATATACGCGGTAAATCAGATGAAGAGACTCTTCCACTTCGGAAATATTGCTGATCATTGGCAGCATAATCTGCAAATTGTTCAGGCCTTCGCTGGCCTTCATCATCGCCCGCACCTGCAGCTGGAAAATCTCCGGGTGGTCCAGGGTGACCCGTATGCCACGCCAGCCCAGAAACGGGTTTTCCTCGTGGATGGGGAAATACGTCAGGCACTTGTCGCCGCCGATATCCAAGGTGCGCATGGTCACCGGGTTAGGCGCAAAGGCTTCCAACTGCTCGCGGTAGTATTCGCGCTGTTCCTGTTCCGAAGGGAAGCGATCTTTAATCATGAACGGCACTTCCGTGCGGTACAGACCAATGCCTTCGGCGCCGTGATTCAGCGACCGCACCACGTCAGTCATCAACCCGGTGTTTACCAGCATTGATACCCGGTGATGGTCGGTGGTTTCACAAGGCAAATCGCGCAGGGCTTCGAGGCCGCGAATCAGCTCGTTTTCTTCGTCGCAGATAACCTGGAAATAAGCGCGCAAATCCGCCGATGGCGACGCGAAGATCTGGCCTTCGAAGCCGTCGACCACCAGTTCCTTGCCGTCGAGCTGATTCACCGGTATGTCAACCAGCCCCATTACCGTGGGTATGCCCATGGCGCGGGCCAAAATGGCCACGTGGGAGTGGCTGGAGCCTTTCACCGACACCAATCCCACCAACTGGCCCTTGGGCACTTCACCCAGCATAGCGGGGGTGATCTCTTCACTCACCAATACGGTGCGTTCGGGGTATTCCAGGTCGGCTTGCTCGCCTTCCTGCAGATGCGACAATAAACGCCGACCCAGGTCGCGCACGTCTACCGCCCGCTCCTGCAGATAATGATCATCCATCATCTCGAAATTGCGCACGTACTGCTGCACAACCTGTTTCAGCGATCCTTGGGCCCAGTTACCTTCGCGAATTTTACCGTTAACTTCGTCCGGCAGGGCTTCATCGCTGAGCATGCGCAGGTACACATCAAACAACGCCTGTTCCTGCGGCCTCAGCTGCGAGGCCAGTCGTGCTGCCACCCGTTCGATGTCTTCGCGCACGGCACGTACCGCGCACTGGAACAGGTCCAGTTCGTGCTCAATATCATCCGTGGTTTTTCCCGGCACAAGGTCAAGGTCTGCCGCCGGATAAACGGTTACGCCGGTGCCAATGGCCACGCCGGGGGCTCCGGGCACGCCGTCAAAACCGATGTCATGAGCTTCCTCGCCGGTGAGCGACAAACCACCAATGGCGCCCGTGGCCTCGCTGTGGGCGATCACCCCGCTGAGCTGAGCCGAGATAGTCACCATAAAGGCTTCTTCGCCTTCATTAAAACTGCGGGAACTCTCACGCTGCTGCACCACCAGAACACCCATCAGGCGGCGATGGTGAATAATGGGCACACCCAGAAACGAGCGGAAGCGTTCTTCGCCGGTTTCAGGAAAGTAACGGTAACGCGGATGGGAAGGCGCATCTTCCAGATTAATAGGCTCTTCCCGCGAGCCCACAAGGCCTACAAGGCCCTCGGAGTAACCCAGGCTAACCTTGCCCACGGCTTTGCGATACAGCCCTTCAGTGGCCATCAGTACGTAGCGGTTGGTGGCAGGGTCTAGCAGATACACCGAGCAAACTTCGGTGTTCATGGCTTTTTGCACACGCGAAACAATAATGCTCAGCGCCTCCTGCAGGTCGCGGGCGCTGTTTACTTCCTGGACGATCGTTCGCAATGTACTCAGCATGTTGGGATTAGCCCGTCGTCATGATTGTTCCTTCAAGCGCCGGTTGTGCTCGGCACGTCGCGCCTGCTCCATGTTATGGAACAGCCGCGGCGCCAGCTCGCGCAGCGCACGTCGGTAGACTTCTTTTTTGAATGAGATCACCTGCCCCAACGGATACCAGTAGCTTACCCACTGCCAGCCGTCGAATTCCGGTGAATCGGTACCATCTACGCATACCTGCGCGTCTGGCGAAAGCATCCCCAGCAGGAACCATTTCTGTTTTTGCCCTACACACAACGGGTGCGAATTGTGGCGAACCATCCGCCGCGGCAAGCGGTATCGTAACCAGCTCCGCGTACAACTGATAATTTCCACATCGCGGGCGCACAGCCCGACTTCCTCCCCAAGCTCCCGGTACAATGCCTGTTCCGGTGTTTCATCCTGATGAATTCCGCCTTGCGGGAACTGCCAGGAGTTTTGGCCTATGCGCCTCGCCCACAACACTTGCCCTTTGTGGTTGGCCAGAATGATTCCGACGTTGGGTCTGAAACCGTCTGAGTCGATCACGGTACAGTACCTCTTTAAGAGTCGGTTAACCGCGGCAAAATGCGACGGTCAGATTTTTCCAAGTTGCTCTCATTCTTGCAGAATCCCAAGAAATCGGCAATCACGGCTGTTTGCGTGCGGCCATGATAAACTGCTGCACACTTCAAGACGCTGGCAAGTGCCGGCTTTCAGTCATTTTAATTACCGAGGTAACGGCATGACCCTGGCCATATTCGATCTGGACAACACCTTGCTGAACGGCGACAGCGACCACGCCTGGGGCGTTTTTCTGGCGGCGCAGGGCATTGTAGACGCCGATGCCCACCGCAAAGCCAATGACCAGTTCTATCAGGATTACCTGAACGGCGAGCTGGACGTATTTCGCTATCAGCGTTTTGTGTTGGAACCGCTAGCGCAGTTTTCAATGGACGAATTGCACGCCATGCGCGAGCGTTTTATGGCCAGCCACGTGCAGCCAATGCTGCAAACCAAGGCTGCCGAGCTGCTGCAACACCACCGCAGCCAGGGCCACACACTGATGATTATTACCGCCACCAATCATTTTATTACCAGGCCAATCGCCGATCTTTTGGGCATTGAGCACTTGATTGCCACCAATCCGGAAGTGGTGAATGGCCGCTTTACCGGTGAAGTGTCGGGCACGCCCAGTTTTCAGGGTGGAAAGGTAACGCGCCTGACGCAGTGGCTGAGTGAAAACGAAGAGACTTTGGACGGTGCCTGGTTTTACAGCGATTCCATCAACGATGCGCCGCTGCTGGAGCAGGTTGCAAATCCGGTGGTGGTTGATCCGGATCCGCGCCTGGAAGCCATGGCCCGCGAGCGCGGTTGGCCCGTTATGTCGCTGCGGGATTAAGGCTCGGGGACAGACTTGAAGTCTGTCCCCCTGATACTGACAGCCGGGCCTATAAAAACCCGGTCAGCGAACGCACAAAGCAGGATTTGATGTAATCGGTTTCCGCAATGCCCGGAATAATCGGGTGGTCTGGCGCCTGGTGGCCCTGCTCTAGCAACTGCACAAAGCGGTCAATCTTACGACCGCTGCCACGGATGATGTCCACCAGCTTTTCCTGGGACAAGTGCATGGAGCAAGATGCCGATACCAGTAAGCCATCCCGCTCCAGCAGGCGCAAACCCAGCTGATTCAAGCGGGCATAGGCTTGCTCACCGGCTTTCTGGTCGCGGCGGCGGGGTATCAGTGCAGGCGGGTCTAGCACCACAATATCGAATTTCTGTTTTTCGTCTGCCAATGCTTTTAGCACGTCAAAGGCGTCGCCTTCAATCGTGTCAACGTTGGTCAGTCCGTTCAGGCGGGCGTTGTGGTGCACCGACTCAATGGCTGACGCCGAACTGTCTATGCAGGTCACGCTGGTGGCACCGGCACTGGCGGCCTGTATGCCCCAGCCGCCCACGTAACTGAATACATCCAGCACCCGCTTGCCCGGCGCGTAGGCCTGCAAACGCGCGCGGTTCATGCGGTGGTCGTAAAACCAGCCGGTTTTCTGCCCGCCCGCCAGCGGTACTTCAAACTTCACGCCGTTTTCTTCCAGCTGAAGCATGTCAGGGGCGTTGCCGTGGGCCTGCTCCACATAGCTTTCCAAACCTTCCACTTTGCGCATTTTGCCGTCGTTTTTCAGCACAATGGAGCTAGCCTGGGTCAGCCTTTGTATTGCCCGTACAATGGCTTCTGTCATCTGTTCCATGCCGGCGCTGGAAATCTGCACCACCACGGTGTCGCCGAAGCGGTCAATCACCAGCCCGGACAAACCATCGCTGTCACCAAACACCCAGCGGTAAAACGGCTTGTTAAACAGCCGCTGGCGCAATTCCAGCGCAACTTCCATGCGCTGGGTAAGCCGTTGTGGGGTCATGCCATGGGTTGGGTCACGGCTAATCAGCCGGCCACAAATCAGCGCATGGGGATTCACAAACACAATGCCCAAAGGCTTGTCGTTCGATGCGCGCAGCTCTGCCTGAACACCGGCTTCGAAGCCTGTCAGCGGTGAGCGCTTAATATCCACTTCGTTACTGTAGACCCATAAATGGCCTGCCCGCAGACGGCGCTCGGCGCCTTTACGAAGATATAACACCGGAAAATTCATAAAAGATTGTTACTCCGCTGCGACCAGGTCGCTGTAAGTGTCTGCATCCATCAGGCCATCAAGTTCGCCGTCGTCGGTCATTTTCACCCGAAACAGCCAGCCTTCGCCGTAAGGGTCTTCGTTCACTTTTTCCGGCTCGTCTTCTAACAGCTCGTTAATTTCGACCACTTCGCCGGTCACCGGGCTGAATACGTCTGAGGCGGACTTCACCGACTCCGCCACGCCGGCTTCTTCGCCGCCCGTCACGGTAGTGCCCAGCTCCGGAACGCCAATGTAAACCACGTCGCCCAACTGCTGCTGGGCAAAATCGGTAATGCCCACGGTGGCCAGGCCGTTTTCATCTACCCGCACCCACTGGTGGGTTTCAAGGTATTTCAAATCAGAGGGAACATCGCTCATCGGTCGAATCCTGATAGGTTAAAATGGGTTTGTAGTGACAGATTGGCCGCATTTTAGCTGAATAACGGGCGTCTCGTCTGGCTAATTCGTCGATACGACACCTGATAAAACAACCGGCGCGATGCCCTGCCAGCTAACCTCTGTGGCCAGCTTCATAAACGCGCTGAGGTAATCCACATTGCGGTCGCGCTCGCGGCAGCCCAGAAAGATCTGTTTACCAATGCCCGTTTCGCCCAGCTGCACCGGCACAATGGCCATACGC
>Ga0307973_1000164_pt1 | contig 37984 bp, 33 predicted proteins | sample OrgLakmetagen782_FD_201837 | JGI IMG/M metagenome (GOLD analysis project Ga0307973, IMG submission 201837) | Saline water microbial communities from Organic Lake, Antarctica - #782 | ecosystem: Environmental > Aquatic > Non-marine Saline and Alkaline > Saline | place: Antarctica: Organic Lake...
GATGGAGAGACAAAACTGGATGGCAGCATCGGAAAAGACCGGTGGGCGTCCAGGCTGCCCGTCACGCGGCGCGCGCCAGCTCATGTCCTTGTCGACCCAGATCAGCAGAGACCCCCGCTTCCTGAGCGACGCGTTGTAGCCGGACCAGTTCGTCGTGCGATAGCGGGCGGGAGGTGGTTTGCTCATGCAACGCGTCTCACGGGATGGATTCTCAAAGTGAATCCTCCATTGTCAGAGTTGTGCAAAAACGCCGGCGCGCTGCCTCGGATCCGCCAGAGGATCGTCAAAATAGCGAATAAAAAACAAACTTGGCGAAGCGGTCGCATAGAGATTCGTCAATACCCGCCCTCGTCAGATCAAGAGGACTTCGCCTGATTGACCAATTCAGACGCTTGGCACCAACTCATTCTTCCGCTTGCCCTGCATGGCTGAGCGCTCTCGCTTGTGATGCAGCACAACAGGCGTCACAATAGTGGCCCAAGCCAGTATGGATCGCGCATTTGGAACCAAGCATTGCGCGACTGACAGCCAGATCCGCAACCATGACACTCGGAGCCTGAACACAATGGGCTATAACCACGATTTCACTGGCGTCACCGAGAAGCTGTATTGCGTCAAACCGGTGCAATGGCGTCAGTTCGAGAATGCCTTGATCGCCTATTGGGAGGCGGCCGCCGATCGCGGGGCCGCGGGACATTACATCTCCGCCAACCCCCGGCTCAGCATCTTTTTCGACGATATGAGCTCGATTTCCGCGACCGCCGGGGGTGAGACGCGCAAACTGGCGCGGGCCATTTTCGTTCCTGCGGGCATGCAACTCCGGACGCGCTTTTCCAGGCCGCTGACCTTTGCGCATATCGATATCCACCTGGACCACGCGTGGGCTGTGCGGTTCCTGTCGACCATGGTGCCGAGATCCGTCGCAATACGAAGCCTGGAAAAACCGGCCGAACGGGCGAATATCGAGGATATCGAGCCGCTGGCGCGGCTGCTTGGAAAAGAGATCCGAAATCCGACCCACCATGACCTTTTCCCCGAAAGCCTCGCCAACTGCCTGATTTCAGGTGTTCTGGATATCGAGGATCGGGATGCGGATGCAGGCAACGCAAGATTGACGGCCGCCCAGATGCGGAAGGTCGCGAAGCGGTTCGAGGAAGGCGGTGGACGGCGGCTCAGCACCGCGCAGATGGCGGGGGCGGTGAACCTGTCGGAAAGCTGGTTCTCACAGGTCTTCAAGAACACGACGGGACTGACCCCATACCAGTGGCAGATGAACAAACGTGTCGATCAGGCGCGGGATCTTTTGTCCGGGACCGATCTCAGTGTGGCAGATGTTGCCGATCGCCTCGGCTTCTCGGACCAGGCCCATTTGACCCGGTCCTTTCGCCAGATTGTGGGTGAAACGCCGGCAAGCTGGCGGCGCAGTCAGCAATGACGCGAATCTTGGCAGGGCAGCATGATCCATCGCTGACCGCTGCCCTGAAGGTTCAACCCGGTCGAGGAGCCCGGATGCGACCTTGCGCAATCACCAGCTTTTGCGCAAGGTTGCGGTGATTGTCCTGCCATTGTTGTAGTAGTCGGCAGTTCCGCGGCCTACCACGTATTGCTTGTCGAAGATGTTGCTGACGTTGACCGACAGCTCCGCATTCTCTGCTATGGCGTAGGAGGCGGAGGCGTCGATATATGTCTGCGACGGGCTTTGTCCGTTGTCGTTGTAGGCATTGTAGTAGTAGGGACCGATATACCGGGCGCCTATCCCGACAGACATGTCGCTGAGTACACCAGTGGTCGGCAGGGCATAGTTCAGCCAGAGCGACGCGAGATGGTTGGGCACCGTCGCGAATTCATTTCCGTCCACTGTAACGCCGCGCACATTGCCCCGGACAACTTCGGACTCCTGATAGCTGTAGCCCCCGGTCAGGTTCAGACCCTCTGCCAGATCAGCCCTCGCTTCAAGCTCGAGGCCCCGCACGCGGGATTCGCCGATCGTCTGACGTTCGATTACACCGCTTGGCAGCACGACCGGAACGACGACGTTATCCTTGGTCAGCTCGTAGACGGAGGCGGTGAACAGGGCGTTTATGTTCTCTGGCTGATACTTGATCCCGACCTCGTATTGTTCTCCACGCTCGGGCTCGGTGCCGATGGACGGCGGCGCCACCGATTGGACATAGCTGGCGTAGGTCGAGATCTCGTCGGTGACCTTGTATGTCAGCGCGCCCCTGAACGAGGTTTCCGAGAAATCGGCAGCGTCCGTCGTTGACGCCAACTTATCGGTGCTCGTGATGTCGAGCCAGTCGTGCCGCAGGCCGACGGTTGCGATGACCCGGTCCGAGAATGACAGGTTCTGTTGCATGAAAACCGACTGGGTGGAGAAATCGTTTTCTTCGACACTGTAGGGCGCAAGGCCGGAGGGGGCGCCGGTATAAGTCGGGTTGCTCACGTCTATCGGCGTATGCGAGCCATAGCTCGACGAGCTTGTCGTGGACGCGTCCCGAAACTCAAAGCCCCCAAGCGTGCTGCTGTCGACTGACCCAAAGCTGGTCTCGTATTGCAAGATGACGTTGCCGATCATCTCCTCCGCGGTGCTGTCGGTTCCGAAATAGTCCCTGTCGACCACCGTCCCAACCCGCCCGGGCGTGTCGGTAATATAGACGTAGGCGAAATCGTCGGTCAGGTCGCTGTAGCGGAGATTCGCGGTCAGCTTCAGCCCGTTCTCGAACTCGTGCTGAAGACCCGCAGACAGGGTCACGCGTTCTACGTCATGGTAATTGAAGCTCGGCTCGCCGAAGAACTCGCTACGGTCATATTTTTGATCAAGCGGATACCCGCCGCTGTTCGGGGTTCCGTCGCGCTTGAGGTAATCCACGGAAAAAGTGAGCTTGGTGTAGTCCGTGGGCGCCCAGGCGACAGACCCGAGCAGGAACTGCGCGTCGGCCTCCGAGGTGTCATATTCCAGCTCGGCATCCTGGATCTTGCCGACCAGGCGAAAGGCGACCGTGCCCTCTTCGTTCAGGACGTCCCCGAAATCGAAGCCAAGCTCCTTGTGGTTGTTGGAGCCGTAGCTGCCATAGACTTCGCCGAACCGTTCGAATTTCGGCGTCTTGGTCACGAAATTTATCGTGCCCCCGGGATCGGACGTGCCGAATAGGGTGGAGTTGCCGCCCTTCATGACTTCAAGCCGTTCAAAGGCGTAGGGTTCCTCCCGGACACCCCGCATGGTGCCAAGCGTCAGCCCGTCGCGATACGTCGAGGCCTGGAATCCGCGCACGAGGTAATAGTCGTTGCGGTCGTCGGTTCCGTAGTAATCCGTGACGATGCCGGGCGTGTATTCCAGCACGTCCTCGACCGTGTCGGCATTGCGCTGCGTGATCTCCTTCTGGGTGATCACGGAAACTGAGGCCGGTGTGTCCAGAACACTGGTCGCAACCTTGCCGCCGGTCCAAAGCTCTTTCGCGACGGTCGAATTGGCATCGTCATCCGCCTCGGCGATCGCATCCACGAAGATCGTGCCCAGCCGGTAGGGGCCGGTTTCAGGATCCTCCTGCGCACCGGCGGCCAGCGGAAGGGCGATCAGCGCCGTGCATCCGAGAAGGGCCGTGACTGGGCGGGCCGGACGAAGTCGAGTAAGGCGGTGTGCTGTGACGGGTGACCCCATGATGCGGTTCCATGATTCAGAAGTGACTGTGGTGCTGGCGTGCTGCCGGGTTCGACAAGCTGCTGGCAGCCTGGGATCACCGGCCTGGGCCTGCGATCCTTCGGCGCTCAAGGCCTGAACTGTCTGGGCGGGATTTGCCCGGACAGTCCCTGCGTCCAGCGGGACGTAACGCAGGATCCCGGGAATGTGTATTGTACAAAGTGACTGTTTTTGTCGGATACTCTGGAAGTCTGCCTAAAACGATCAGATTTACCGCTATCGGTGATGAGGCCAGCTTGACGCGCTGTTGCCGAAATGAAAGGCGACAAAAACAATTGCCTTAATTGCACAGGTTCGGAGGCCATGCTTCCCCATGATTGAACGAATGAAAACGATGTTTGTCGTGGCCGCCATCTGCTTGGGAGGAGGGACAACGCCCGCCCTGGCAGAGGACTTTCCGGTCACCGTCGTGCATGCCTTCGGCGCGACCACGGTCCCGGCCCTGCCGGAAAGGGTGGCGACCGTGGCCTGGGCCAATCACGAGGTGCCGCTGGCGCTCGGTATCGTTCCTGTCGGGTTCGCTCGGGCGAATTTCGGCGACAACGACGGTGACGGGGTGCTGCCATGGGTGGCAGAGCGCCTCGCGGGCCTCGAGTCGGATGTCCCGCCCCTGTTCGATGAAGGCGACGGGATCGACTTCGAAGCTGTCGCCGCGACCAATCCCGATATCATTCTTGCGGCCTATTCCGGGCTCTCCCGGTCCGACTACGATACGTTGAGCAAGATTGCCCCAGTGATCCCGCACCGCGACGGTCCATGGTCGACAGGCTGGCGCGAAATGATCCGGCTGAACGCTGCGGGGCTCGGCATGGCCGCGGAGGGCGAGAAGCTCATCGCAAGGATCGAAGAGCAGATCTCGGACGTCACCGCCCGCCACCCGGTGATCAAGGGGAAAACCGCGATGTTCGTCACACATCTCGACATCCGGGACCTCAGCGTGATCCGGTTCTATTCCGCGAACGACAGCCGTGTCCGGTTCCTGGAAGACCTGGGTCTGCAGTCACCTCAGAGCGTCTTGGACGCCACCGTTCCCGGACGCTACTCGGGCGAAATGAGCGCCGAGAAGATCGACACCCTTGCCGACGTGGACATTCTTGTGACCTATGGCGGGCAAGCGCTACACGACCGGCTGCAAAAGAACCCCCTGACGTCGCGCATGAAAGCGGTCGAAAACGGTGCTGTCGTGCTGCTGGACAATGATCCCGTCGGCACGGCCGCCAACCCGACGCCGCTGTCGATCCCCTGGGTTCTGGATTCCTACGTCACACGTCTGGCGGATGTGGCGCGTAATTTGGAATGACGGCTGTCGGGTCTGCGGGGTCGATGGCTGATGCGTTGCGGCGGTCGCAGCGGGGCAGGGTCTTCTGGCTCTTGGCTGTGCTTCTGGTCCTAGCCTGCGCTTGCGTGGTGTCGGTCAGCTTCGGAACTCGCGATGTCAACTGGGCAGACATTGTCGCGGGCGTTTCGGGAACCAACGACACGGTCGCGCAGGCGGTGGTTGCGGTTCGTGTGCCGCGCACGGTTCTTGCCGTCCTTGCCGGCGCAGCCCTCGGCCTTGCCGGGGCCGTGATGCAGGGGATCACCCGCAATCCGCTGGCAGATCCCGGCATCCTCGGCGTGAACGCCGGCGCCGCGATGGCCGTGGTCATCGGGATGGCCTGGTTCGGAATGGAAACGCTGCACGCCTTCCTCTGGACGGCGATCCTTGGGGCAGGGGTCGCGGCGTGCTTTGTCTACGCAATCGGATCGCTTGGCCGGGGCGGAGCAACTCCGCTCAAGCTGGCGCTTGCCGGGGCGGCCACGTCCATCGCATCGGCTTCGTTCACGATGGCCATCATCCTGCCGCGCAACGATATCGCGGGCGGGGTCCGGTCCTGGCAGATCGGCGGCATAGGCGGCGCGAGTTTCGACGCGATCCTGCCTTGCCTGCCCTTTCTTGTTGTCGGTCTGATCCTGTGCCTTCTGTCCGCCCGGAGCCTGAACCTGCTGGCCCTGGGCGACGATGCAGCTGCCGGGCTGGGCGCGCGCGTCGCCTGGGCGCGCGGGGCCGCGGCACTTGGGGCGGTGCTTCTGTGCGGGGCGACGACCGCCATCTGTGGTCCCATCGGGTTCGTGGGGCTGGTGGTGCCACATGTGTGCCGGTTGCTGGTTGGCGTGGATCACCGGTGGCTGTTGCCCTTTTGCGCGCTGACCGGTGGTATCCTGCTGATCGCGGCCGATGTGCTGGGCCGGATCGTCGCCCGCCCGTCAGAGATGGATGTCGGCATCGTCACGGCCTTTGTCGGCGCGCCGGTGTTCATCTGGATCGTTCGCAAACGCCGAATTCGGGACCTGTGAGCGTGATCGTGCATACCGAAACGACCGCATGGATCGCGGCGTTGCGCGGTGCGCGCCGGAAAGCCCGGTTGCGGCTGGTCGGCGTCATTATGGCCCTGCTGGCCATCGGCATTGGCCTGACACTTGTCACCGGGCCGACCATGACCACGCCGTCCGAGCTGATGCGCGTTCTGGCCGGGCACGACGTTCCGGGCGCCAGCTTTGCCGTGCGCGAACTACGCCTGCCGCGTGCCACCCTGTCGATCCTGACCGGGATGAGCTTTGGCCTTGGCGGGGTGATTTTCCAGACGCTTCTGCGGAATCCGCTGGCCAGCCCCGACATCATCGGCATCAGTGCGGGGTCCAGCGCCGCCGCAGTGTTCGCCATCGTCGTGCTGGGCTGGAGCGGCGCGGCCGTGTCGGTCACGGCTATTATCGCCGGACTGGCCGTTGCCTTGCTGATCTACCTGCTGGCCTGGCGTGACGGCGTCTCCGGCGCCAGGCTGATCCTGATCGGGATAGGGCTTTCGGCCATGCTCGACAGCATGATCGCCTTTGTCCTTTCGCGCGCCCCCGCGTGGACGATGCAGGACGCCCTGCGCTGGCTGACAGGCAGCGTGAACGGCGCAACCCTTGACGAGGCTCTGCCAGTCTTCCTGTCGCTTGCGGTCTTTGGCGGGCTCCTGCTGGCACGGCGCGGCAACTTGGAAGCCATGAGACTCGGCGATGACACGGCCGCGGCGCTCGGGGTGCCGCTGGCGCGCGAGAAGGTTCTGGCGGTGATGTCGGCCGTCGGACTGATCGCGGTGGCGACCGCCGTCTCGGGCCCGGTCGCTTTCGTCGCCTTCCTTTCAGGCCCCATTGCCAAGCGCATCGCGGGTCCGGGCCGGTCGCCGCTGATCCCGGCCGCGCTGATCGGGGCGTTGCTCATGCTGTTGGGGGATTACACCGGTCAGCATCTGCTGGCCGGTCGGTATCCCGTGGGTGTCGTGACCGGCGCGCTCGGCGCACCTTACCTCATATTCCTGATCATCCGGTCGAACCGAGCCGAGAGAGAACCATGACCACACTGACCGCCGAAGCGCTCCGGGCCGGATACGGGCCGCGGACGATCCTATCGGATCTCGACCTGACGGTGCCGCCCGGCGCGATCACCGCGATCGTGGGGGCCAACGCCTGTGGCAAGTCCACCCTGCTGCGCTGCCTGGCCCGTTTACTGCGGCCAACCGCGGGTCAGGTCGTTCTGGACGGCCGTTCGGTGCGGCAAACCCCGCCGCGCGAACTGGCGCGCAGACTTGGCCTGTTGCCGCAATCGCCGATCGCCCCGGATGGAATCACGGTAGCGGATCTGGTCAGTCACGGGCGCCATCCGCACCAGGGCATGCTGTCGCGCTGGAGCCGGGCCGACGACATGGCTGTCGCCTCTGCGCTCGAAGCGACGCAGACAGCCGATCTCGCAGAGCGGGACGTGGACGAGCTCTCGGGCGGTCAGCGTCAGCGGGTCTGGATCGCGATGGCGCTGGCCCAGGAGACCGACATCCTTCTGCTCGACGAACCTACGACCTTTCTCGACATCGCGCATCAGATCGAAATTCTTGACCTGCTGATCGATCTCAACCGCGGGCGCGGAACGACCATCGTCATGGTCCTGCACGACCTGAATCTTGCCGCCCGATACGCCGACCATCTTGTCGCGATTCTGCGGGGACGGGTTCACGCGGCTGGATCACCGGACAGCGTTCTGACCGAAAGCATGGTCGAGCAGGTCTTCGGTCTGCGGTGCCACGTGATGACCGACCCGACGTCCGGTCAGCCGATGATGCTGCCACTCTGCCGGCATCGCACGGCGTCGAATTTCCCGAACGAGGAGGCAATGTCATGACCTACGCCGCACACGCGACAGCGACCTTCGAGGGGGCGTTTCCCGACGATGTGATCCCGCATATCGCCGCCCATGCCCGCGAGGCCGAGCTTCGGGTGAAAGAGACCGAAACGTCATTGCTTGTAACTGCGCCGCTGGCCAAAGTTGCCGTTGAACGCGCGTACTCGACCCTGCAGGTTCGGATCGACGCGGTGGAGGCGGGCGCACTCCAGTCGGTTCGCGACTACTTTCTTCACATCTTCGATCATGTAGCGCCCGGTCTTTCTGCAAATGGTGACTGGCAGGGTGACATTGCCCGCAACCGGACGCCGCTGAATTTCTGCACCGTGAGCGTGCGCGGCGTCTGGCGGGTCGCGCCAAGCTTTCTGCGGATCGAGATGGACTGTGCTGACACGAAACGTCTGGCCGAAGGGCGGGGCATGCATTTCTCGCTCCTGCTACCGCCCGAGGGTCGGGTGCCCCTCTGGCCACGACTGGACGCCAACGGCCGGACTGTGATGCCGGACGGCCCCGACCGTCTGCATCGCGCCGTCTACACGTTCGTCAATCTGGACCCGGCGCGGAGCCGGTTTACCTTCGATCTTTTCGAACATGACGGGGGACGTGTCACGGCTTGGGCCCGAAAGGCACAGCGCGGCGACATTGTCGGCATCAGCGGCCCCGGGGGCGGTGACTTCCCGCCGGGGCAGACTGTGCTGCTGGCCGGGGATGAAACGGCTCTTCCGGCGGTCCGTCGTATTCTGACGCAATCCGGGCCTGGCCGGCGTGGGCGCGTTCTTATGGAAGTCGGGGCCGACGACGACATCTGCGATCTGCCGCGGCCTGGGGGCATGGATTTGACCTGGATCATCCGCAATCGGGGCGAGACGCTGTGGAATCACCTCGCAACGGCCGATCCGCCGGAGGGACCTGATCGCTACGTCTGGATCGCCGCCGAGAAGGCGCTTGTCCGCAAAGCCAAGGCACGGTTCCGCGACAGTCTCGGCATCGGACCGAAAGAGGGATATTTCGCCTATTACTGGGAAGCCTGACGGCGCGTTCGCGAGGTGGCCGATAGCATCGTCGCCGACACTTTCATGCCCGACACTGAAGGCCAAGGCTGATACGACAGGCTTCGGATCGCAACGCGGTACGCTTACCGGAAATCGGCTCCATTTTCAAGGACGCATCAATGCTACGCCAGTTCTTCGACTACTACCGACCGTGGAAGCGCCTCTTCTGGCTGGATTTCGGATGCGCGGTTCTGTCGGGCCTGTTGGAGCTGGCCTTCCCGCTGGCGGTACAGGCCTTCATCGACAGGCTGCTTCCGTCGGGCGACCTGCCGCTGACCATCCTTGTCGCAGTCGGCCTGCTCGTGATCTACGTGGTCAACGCGGGTCTCATGGCCGTGGTGATCTATTGGGGCCACATGCTGGGCATCAATATCGAGACAGAGATGCGCCGCCGCGCCTTCGAGCATCTGCAACGTCTTTCGTTCAGTTACTTCGACCGCGTCCGCACCGGGAAACTGGTCGCCCGCGTGACCCGTGACCTCGAAGAGATCGGCGAGGTCGCGCATCATGGTCCCGAAGATCTGTTCATCGCCGTCATGACCTTCATTGGGGCCTTCCTGCTGATGTTGACCATCCACGTGCACCTCGCACTGATCACCGCCGCGATCGTGCCGGCTTGCGTCGCCATTGTCGCCATCTACGGCGGACGGATGACCCGGACATGGCGCGAGATCTATTCCCGCGTCGCCGCCTTCAACATCCGGCTGGAGGAAAACATCGGCGGGATGCGCGTCGTGCAGGCTTTTGCCAACGAAGAGCACGAAAAGGCACTGTTTGCAAAGGACAACGCGGCCTATCGCGACACCAAGCTTGAAGCCTACAAGGTGATGTCCGCGTCCTCGTCGCTGAACTACATGGGTATGCGGCTTATCCAGGTGGTCGTTATGGTCGCCGGGGCGGCCTTCGTCCTCGACGGATCGCTGACGACCGGCGGTTTCGTCGCCTTCCTGCTGCTGGTCGGCGTGTTCTTCCGGCCCCTCGACAAGATCGCGGCCGTGATCGAGCTCTACCCGCGCGGCATCGCGGGCTTTCGCCGCTACCTAGACCTGATGGCGACGACACCGGACGTGGCGGACACGCCCGGCGCCACCCCGGCCCCCGAACTGCGCGGCGAGGTCGCGTTTTGCGGCGTGAATTTCGACTACGGCGATGATCGGCCTGTGATCCGCGACATCTCTCTTACCGTGCGGGCGGGTGAAACCGTGGCCTTCGTCGGACAGTCCGGTGCCGGGAAAACGACGCTGCTCTCGCTGGTCCCGCGCTTCTATGACCCGACCGCAGGCCAGATCACCGTCGATGGCATGGACACGCGAAACCTTACGCTGCAATCGCTCCGGCGCCAGATCGGCATCGTCAGCCAGGATGTGTTCCTGTTCGGCGGCACGCTGCGCGAGAATATCGCGTATGGTCGTCTCGATGCGACGCAGGATGATATCGTAGATGCGGCACATCACGCCCAGTTGACAGATTTGATTGCCGAGCTGCCAGACGGTTTCGCCACCGTGGTCGGCGAACGCGGCGTCATGCTGTCGGGCGGACAAAAGCAGCGCGTCGCGATCGCGCGCGCTTTCCTCAAGAACCCCCCGATCCTCATCCTTGATGAAGCGACTTCGGCGCTTGATACCGAGACGGAGCGGCAAATCCAGTCAGCCCTGAAGGAGTTGTCCCGAAACCGCACCACGCTGGTCGTCGCGCATCGCCTTGGAACCATCCGGGATGCCGACCGGATCGCCGTCATGGACGCAGGACGGATTGTCGAAATTGGCACGGACGCAGAGTTGAGCGTCGGCGCCGGACGTTACGCCCGCCTGAACTCACAATGAATGAAATCGCTGAAGGCAGACATCGCGTTGTGGGTCGGGCCCTTTCCGAATGCTCGGCGGTCAATAATTTGCAAATCCCGCGTTCTGCGCGTTGCCGCAGCCCAAGCCGGTCGGCGACCTCAAGATTCTTGACAAAAACCGCCAGGTGATGGAAGTCAACCCATACTTGCCGTTCGTCCTGGCCGCAGCACCGACTATGCTGCGGCTGCGAAATTTCGCGACCGTGTCACCCAAAGTGGCCATTTCACCCAGAGTGGCCATTCGGCAAAAACGGACGCTGGTGCGTGGCGCGCTGAAGATAATTCCTCGTGGACGTCCGTTCTCGCCCCAGACTGTCTGCAATTCTGCGCGTCGAATACCCCAAGAAGCTCTTGGATCACGCGCACAGTTGTCAAAGGTGATCAGGCAGGTGGGCGATGCCCGTGCAACGCATGGTGAAGGTCGCCGCTTCTTTGCCCATGGTCCCCGAACTCCAAGCAAGGTCGCACCTTTCGTGCAATCTGCAAAGGCACATGGTGAATTGCAGAAAAAAGGTAGGCCGCATGCGCGGCTGCGACGCGGCGCAACTCGGTTGTCGCCTTTCTCGATATCGATCATTTCAAACAGGTCAACGACACCTATGGTGATCCGTGTGTTGGCCGTGTCTTGCGGGAGTTTGCCGACATCGTGGACGACCAATGCCGTGGGGCCGATCTGTTCGCCCGGCTGGGCGGTGAGGAATTCGCGGTCTTGCTGGCAGACACAGACAACGCAGCGGCGCGGGCCTGGGCCGACCTGGTGCATAGTGTGGTGGCAAATACCTGGTTCGATGACGGCAATGCCCTTAAGCTGATGGTCAGCATCGGTCTGGCCGAGGTCGACAAGGTTCAGCTAACCCCTGACTCGATCACGAAAACCGCCGACAGCGCGCTCTATGACGCGAAACGGCCAGGGCGAAACCGCGTGGCCGCAGTTTTACGTGCTCTACGCGACTCTGAGTGACGTGTTGTTTTTGAAGGTGGCGTGTCGTGGGATCTGCTGAAGCCGCCACGCGGGGCGGGTCAACGAAAAATCGCAACCTGCTCTAATGGTCGTCATCTTGCTCGCTTCAATTGCCGAGACCGTCAAAATGGGCGAGTAACTGAAGCGTCTCGGAGAGCGTCGCTATCACGCCCTCCAGATCGCCGCGGCTAGCCTTCTTGTGTTTCCCGGCTTTTCGCGCCTGGCCCTGCTCGTCGTTTGCGTCTTCCCACGACGTTCAGCAGCTGATCGACAGGCGCAACGATCGTCTTTTGGATGCGATCGCATCTTGACAACAGGCTCACGTCACCCGTTTCGCCAGTGCGCGGATGCCCGCGGCGAAGGTGTCCTGCCCGACCGCCTGGCGAATGTCCGCCTCGTCCTCGGCGCCAACCTCGAACGTCGCCCACCACTCCACGAAGGTCGCGCTGCGTTCGGTCACCGGGGTGCAGCGGAACGTCGCCACGTAATCCTCGATGGGCATCGGCGAGACGATGATTGAATAGGTGAACTCGTGCTCCAGGTCGCTGAAGCCAAGAAGGCGCTCGCGCAGGTGGCCGCCGTCGCTCAAGGTGAAATTGCGGACGCATCCGACCTGATCTGCCGGGAGCCCGTCCTCGATCGTGCTTTCGGCGATCCTTGGATGCCAGTCGCCATGTCCGTTGAAGTCGCGGGCCAGTGCCCAGACCTTGTCGATGGGGGCTTCGATGATGTCGCTGATATACACTTTCGCCATGGTGGTCTCCGTCAGTTGGTCGCGCCTCGCTTTAGCGCCTTGAAATCTTTGGTCTGCGCGGTCACGGCGGTCTCGGTCGGCAGACGCTCCATCGAGCTTGCGCCGTAAAAACCGTGACAATGGGTGCAGTTTTCGATGATGAAGGCCGCGTCCTGTGGCATCGCGATGGGGCCGCCGTGACAGATCACGATGGCATCGTCGCGCACCGTTCGGGCGGCATCGGCGATGGCGTTGATCTTGCCCACGCAATCTTCAAGCGACAGGGCGGTCTCGGCACCGATGGAGCCGCCGGTGGTTAGCCCCATATGCGCAACGATCACGTCGGCCCCCGCCTTGGCCATGTCCACGGCGTCGGAGGGTCCGAACACGTAAGGCGTCGTCAGCAGATTTTTCGAGCAGGCGCGCTCGACCATTTCGACCTCCAGGCCGTACCCCATCCCGGTCTCTTCGAGATTGGCGCGGAAGGTGCCGTCGATCAGGCCTACGGTCGGGAAGTTCTGGATGCCAGAAAAACCGACCGCCTTGATCTGGTCGAGAAACCAGTCGAAGTTGCAGAACGGATCGGTGCCATTGACCCCGGCGATGACGGGTGTGGACTGGACCACCGGCAGCACTTCGCGGGACATGTCCATGACGATGTCGTTGGCATTCCCATAGGCTAGAAGGCCCGCAAGGGATCCGCGCCCGGCCATGCGGTAGCGGCCGGAATTGTAGATCACGATCAGATCGATCCCGCCAGCCTCTTCGCATTTGGCCGAAAGCCCTGTTCCGGCACCGCCGCCGACGATGGGGCGGCAATTCTCGATCATGTCGTGAAACCTGGCCAGAATCTCGTCTCGGGGGATACGGGGCATCACTGTCCTCCTGTGCTGATATCCCGGTATGCCGCGACAGCCGCGTCGGCAAATTCGGGATCGTTGATGTGATGAGGCAGGCGGATCAGACGCCGCGCATCGGTTTGCTTGACCGTGTCCTCCAGTGCCTGAAACAGGGCGGCCCGGGCCGCGTCGTCATGGAACGCGGCCCTCGGCGCATCGAGCGCCGAAACGCCGCCCTCGGGCAGAAGAAACCGGACTTGTCCCGCGCAAGCATTCAACCTTTGACCCAGCCAGCGCCCCATCTCGGCGTTCTCGTCGACAGTGGTGCGCATGAGCGTGACTTGCGGGTTGTGCTCGTAGAAGAGCCTGTCCGCAAACCGTTCGGGCACGGTGTCGGGCGCACCGAAATTCACCATGTCGAGGGCGCCGACGGACCCGACGTAAGGCACCTGCGTCCGTGCGATCGCGCCCAGCCTGTCTTCGGTCGCGGGGAACACGCCGCCAAACAGCAGGTCGCAGATCTCCGTCGTGGTGGTGTCGATCACACCTTCCACAAGGCCCGAGTCCACGAGCTTTTCCATCGCTTGCCCGCCGGTGCCGGTGGCGTGGAACACAAGGCAGTCGTAGGCTGCCTCCAGCCGCTCGACGGTCTGGTTCACGCATGTGGTGGTGACGCCGAACATGGTTAGCCCGAGGGCGGGACGCGGCGCGTCTTCGGTGACTTCGACCTGCGCCATGCCGGCGATCGCCCCCGCGGCATTCGCCAGCACACGGCGCGATATGCGATTGAGGCCGGCAACATCCGTGACCGAATACATCATCGTCACATCGGCCGGCCCGACATAGGGTGCAACATTTCCCGAGGCGACCGTTGACACCATGAGCTTTGGCACACCTACGTCGAGCGCGCGCATCGCCGGTGTGATCAGCGCGGTCCCCCCCGATCCGCCGAGGCCGATCAGCCCGGCGAGATCGTCGCGCGACGCAGCGAAACGCGCAAAGGCGATGGCCATGACCGCCACGGCGCTGCCCCGGTCGCCGGTGAAGACGGCCTCGGCGCCGTCTGGATGGTGAGCCGCAATATCTCGCGCGGAGATGTCGGCGTCCGCGCCCGCGATCCCGGATGTGGACAGGTCGACCAGCACCGGCGCGGCTCCGGTTGCCTTGAGGCGGGTGCGGACATAGTCCAGTTCGGCGAATTTGGTGTCGCAGGTGCCGGCGAGGTAAATGCGCTTTGCCATGGGATCTCCTTTCTTAAACGTCGATGCTGACGCCCAGATAGCGGTTGCGCAGACCCTGATCGTTGAGCAGGGCGTCGGCGTTCGTCTCTAGGGCTATTTCGCCGTTCATCATAACCATGATCCGGTCGGAGACCTCGGTCGCGACCATCAGGTTCTGCTCGACCAGCAAAAGCCCCACGCCAGAGCGCCCGATCTCGCGCAGGACCTCGACCACCTGCTCGACGATCACCGGCGCCAGCCCCTCGGTCGGCTCGTCCATGACCAGCAGGCGGGGGTTCAAAAGCAGCGCCCGCGCGATCGCCAGCATCTGCTGTTCGCCGCCCGACAAGGCACCGCCGCCATTCTTCCGGCGCTCCGCGAGGCGCGGAAACGTGTCGTAGACCCGTTCGATCGTCCACGCGCCCTCGGGCGTGCCAAAAAGGCGCAGATGTTCGTCGACACTGAGCGACGGGAACACGCGGCGGCCCTGCGGAACGTAGCCGATACCGACCCGCGCGACCTTGTGTGGGCGGCGTCCGCTGATACGTCGACCGCCAAGGTGAATTTCGCCGCGCGCGGACGGAACAAGTCCCATGATCGCCTGACACAACGTCGTCTTGCCCATGCCGTTCCGGCCGACGAGGGACAGGGGTGCGGCCCCGGTTTCCAGCGTGACGCCGTGCAGGACGTGGCTGGCACCGTAATAGACGTGCAGGTCCTCGACCTTGAGAAGGGGATCATTTGCCATGGCGCCCCATGTAGATGTCCTGAATTTCCTGGTTGGCCGAAATCTCGGCGGGGGTACCCTCGGCCAGCAAGCGCGAGTTGTGCATGACGCTGACATAATCGACCGCCTTCAACGCGATATCGAGGTCGTGCTCGATCAGGATCAGCGTCAGGTCGCGCGGCAGGTTCGCCAGCATGTCCATCAGCGACTCGCGTTCGCGTGTCGATAGCCCCGCGGCCGGCTCGTCGAGCAGCAGAAGCCTCGGGGGATGGGCCAGCGCCATTCCAAGCTCCAGTTGACGCTGCTCTCCGTGGCTCAGGTCGCTTGCCATGACGTCGAGACGGTCGGCAATGCCCACGCGCTCGGCCAGCGCATCGGTCCGGTCGCGGTCGGGCTGATTTTCGGCCCGCTTCCAGATTGTCAGACGCGGACCGGTGGCACCGCGGATCGCGACGTAGAGGTTGTCGCGCACGGTCATGCCGCCGAAGACCAGCGATTTCTGGTAGGTGCGGCGCACGCCCGCCAGCACGCGCTTTTGTGGGGAAAGCCTTGTGATGTCATCTCCGAACAACCGGATACGCCCCTCGCTGGGGGGCAGGTCGCCGGCGATCATGTTGAACAGTGTAGTCTTCCCCGCGCCGTTCGCGCCCAGCACCGCGCGGCGCTCTCCGGGGGCCACGCGCAGGGTCACGTTGTCCACCGCGACCAGCGCGCCGAAGCGGCGGGTGAGGCCCTCGACGACGAGGGCCTCCTCCTGTTCATGTGCTGCCACCTGCATCACGACGGGCAGGACGGGTTTTCACGCGATGGCAGACCCAGTTCCATATACGCCTCGCGCCCGAGGCCCAGATACTGGTCCACATCCTCGATCCGCTTCAGCGGTTCCAGCGCAAGGTTGCCATTGTCCTGCTCCACGACCTCGTTGATATAGATCGCGGCGGTCGCCTGACGGTTCTCGTTCAGGCTGACGGTGCCGGTCGGGCTGGTGAATTCGAGGTTTCTCAACGCCTCGTTCAGAGCCGCGTGATTGTCCGACAGATCCCCCTCGACCTCTTGCAGTGCCAGCAGTGCGGCCTTGGTGTTTGTGTAGTAGTTCGAGGCAAAGAGCGACGGCGACGGCAAGCCCTCATCGCCGTAATAGTCTTGGTAAAGCTTGACGAAGTCCTTCCATGCCTGAAGGTCGGAATTATCCGAGACCGGCCCCGAGGACAGGATGCCGGGCAGGAGCTGACGCGCCGGGCCCTGCGTGGTCAGCACCGTCTGGTCGGTCACGTTGGTGCCGCCGACGATGGGAAGCTGGCCACCCGACTGCGCGTATTGCGACAGGAAGTTGACGGCGTCCGATCCGCCGAGCACGACATACATGCCGTCAACCTCGCCCGCCTCCAGCGGAAGTTGCGCGATGACGGAAGAATAGTCGTTGTTGCCCACGGGCGTGAAATACTTGTCCTGCACAGTGCCACCGGCTTCGCAATAGGTCGCCATGAAGCCGAAGATCTGTGCATAGGGGAACGAGTAGTCCTCGGACACGATGACGATGTTGTCCCAGCCGCGCTCGTTCACGACATATCCACCCAGCGGCGCGGTCCATTGGGCGCCCTCGGTATTGAAGCGGAAGAAGTTCTCGGCCGGATCGACGAGTGTCGTCTCGATCGCCGCGGAACCGCCGTTCAGGAATGTCGTACCCGGCTGTTCTCTGGCATATTGTGCGATACGGATACCTTCGGAGCCCGAAAGCGGTCCGACCATGATATCGACTCCGTCCTGTTGCACCAGACGGCGCGCCGACTCGAGCGCCACGTCCGGGTTACCGTCGGATGACGCTGTGATCATTTCGATCTCGTGACCGGCAATCTCGCCGCCGAATTCGTGAATCGCCAGCTCTACACCGCGCAGTCCGTCTTCGCCCGGTCCGGCGAACGGACCCTCCAGCGTGGCCAGCCCGCCGATGGTGATGGTCTCGGCGTCCTGCGCGGTCAGCGCCGTTGTGCTCATCAGCGTGGCCATCGTCGCGACCGTGCCGAGTGTGAAACGTTGGATCTTCATATCGGGATACCTCCTCATTTACCGATGTCGTCTTTATTGCGGGATGCGCCGTGGTCTCGGCGTCCCGCACCGGTCCACCGCGCCCACGCGCGGCGGACAAGGCCGGTGAGCCCGTCGGGCGAGAACAGCACGATGGCCAGAAAGATCAGGCCGATCAGCGTGTTGAACCGATCGCGGGCGATAAAATCGATGGCGAAATTGTCGACGACCGTGAAGACAAATGCGCCGACATAAGCCCCGGCCGGGTGGCCGATCCCTCCTAGGACTCCGGCCATCAGCACGTCGATCACGGGGTTCAGCCCGATAGAGCCCGGCGAGATCGAGGCGTTCAGCCACAGGTTCAGGATGCCCCCGATCCCGGCGATGAACCCTGCGAGCCCAAAGGCTAGCACCCGCAGAAGCGCCACGTTGTAGCCGAGGGCGCGCAGGCGGTGAGGTTCATCCCGAACCCCTTGAAGCGCAAGGCCAAACGGTGTGCGCACGATATGCCGCACGCCCAGATAACACAGCGCGGCAAGTATGGCGCTGAGATAGAAGAACGGAAGCGGCGCGCCGAGGTCGAGACCAAGTATCACGGGCGGATTGGCGTTGTTGAAGCCGGTATAGCCGTTGAACACGTCATAATTCTGCAGCGTCAGGAAATAGAATACCATCGCGACGGCCAGCGTGATCATCAGCGTGTAGATGCCCCGCGTCCGCACCGCCACAAGACCGGTCAGCAGACCCGCAAGCGTGGCAAGGCCAAGTGCCAGGACCAGTGCCAGCGGCCAGGGCAGCAACAGGCCGACGCCGCTCGTCGGTGCCGTGAAGTAGGCCGTCGCATAGCCTCCGACGCCGGCCATGGTCATCTGGGCAAGGCTCAGCATGCCGGTATAGGCTGTCAGGAAGACAAGGCTCAGGACGATGGTGCCAAAGCCCAGTGTTCGCCCACCGATCTGCACGAGCCAGAAGCTGTTGACCACAAATGGATATATCAGGATCAGGGCGATAACGGCCAGCGGCAGGATGCGCGGAAGGGTACGGTGCATCACGCAGCCCTCCCCAGCAGCCCCTGCGGACGGATCGCAAGCACAGTGACCATGATCGCAAATGTATAGACGATGCCGTAGGTCGGCGTGTAGGCCAGCCCGTAGGTTTCGGCCATGGCCACCAGCAGCGCACCGATCGCGGCACCGGGGATCGACCCCATGCCGCCGACGATCACCACGATCAACGAGGACAGCAGGTATCTTGCATCCTCACCCGGCGAAACCGACAGGACCGATCCGCCGATCACGCCTGCCATTCCGGCAAGCCCCGCGCCGATGGCAAAGACCATGACGAAGACAAGCGGGACGTTCACCCCCATCGCCTCGAGCATGCGGCGATCGTCCACGCCGGCGCGGATCAGCATGCCCATGCGCGTGCGGTTCAGCATCAACCACAGGCCAATCCCGATCACCAGCGCGAAGCCGACCAGCATCAGGCGCGCCATGGAATAGCGGCCCGCGACAGGCACTGGCACGAAGGTCGACACCGCGTCCGGCAGGGTGATCTGGTAGGCCGATCCCCCCCATTGGGCGAGCATGAGGTCGGCGGCCACGATGGACACGCCGATGGTCGCCAGCGCCTGCCGCAGATCCTGTCCCTGCATCCACGACAGGATCGACACCTGCAACGCAGCACCCGCAGCCGCCACGACGACGCCCGCGGCAAGAATGCCGACCACCCAGCTCCCGGTCGCCTGGGACACTTCGAAGCCGACATAGGCGCCGAGAAGGTAGAGCGAGCCATGCGCCATGTTCACAACGCGCATCAGTCCGAAAATCAGGGAAAAGCCACTGGCGACGATAAAATAGAGCGACGCGAGGGTCAGCCCGTTCAGCGTAACGACGGCGAAAAGACGCCAGTTGATGTCGGCAAGTGCTTCCATCAGCATGGTCGGACCGACCTGTCGATCGGATAAGGATGCATGTTCATATCCTCCCTCGCGTGTTCCGGGCCAAGGATCTCCGACCGCCAGCGCGCGGTCCGCGCTACCGTTGGAGTGCCCCTCGGGACATATGACCTGGATCTTCCTCCCTCGCAGCGGAACGGCGTCGGCGATGCCCTGCCCCGCAAACTCACGTTCTCACAAAGAGACGCTTGCGCTCAATCGAGGTTGAAAGCAAAGTTGGGTAAATTTGAGTAATATAGAAGCAGAATGCGTAGTTTCTCCAAATGGCCGATCCACACCATTGCCCAGCCGACCGACGCGTTGCCGGACGCGCTGTTCACCGCGTGCGTCGGGGTGCCGGTCGCGGAGATGCCGCCGGCTGTGGCGCTGTTGCTGCCCAATTCGAGCGGCGCGCAGGATGTCGTGGCCGATCTCGGCAATGTGCGCCCGTCGGGGCTCGGACTGTTCCTGGCCGACCCGACGCTCATGGAAGCGCGTCTTTCACGGCAGGCGGCGCGCGGGGCCGATTGGGTCTGCAATTTCCCGAGCGTCGGGCAGCACGAGCAGGAGTTCAGGCGGTATCTCGCGGAAGTCGACCTTGATTACTCGCGCGAGATGCGCGTGCTGTCCGATTTGGCCGCAGCGGGTCTGTCGACCATCGCCACGGTGTCGACAGAAAGGGATGTGGACGCGGCGATTGCCGCACGGCCCAGAGCGCTGCTCGTCGTCCCGCCCGTGACCGAGTTTACCGGCGGAGAGGCGGCCTTTGACCGGCGCATCGCCCTCGAACGGGCCATCGCCGCGCGGGCCGGCGGGTTGCCAATCATCGGCCTGCGGGCGCAACACGAAGACCATGGTGGCCTCACGGGCAGCCTGCGCCCGCCGTCTGACGTCAGTCGTTGAGCCCGAGGCGCGCCATCTTGTTGTAAAGCGTCTTGCGCGACAGGTGCAGCGCTTCTGCCGTCCGTCCCCTGTGAAAGTCGTTGCGCCAAAGCGCCTCGACGATCCGGCGTTTCTCGAGATCGGACGCGCTTTCGGTACGGGCCTCGGAGGCCTCGCCGGCATCAAGAAGCGTGAGCATTTCGGTCGTGCTGACCTCGTCCCTGGTCCCGCGCGCAACAAGCTTGCCGATCAGACGCTCGAGTTCGGTCTCGTTTTCGGGCCATGCATGGCGCCGTAACCGTTGTACCGCACCGATGCTCATGGGCGGCAGATCGCCCTCGGCCAATCCGACGCCCGATGCGAGCGCGGCCATCACCTCTGGCAGGTCTTCGATCCGTTGGCGCAAGGGCGGGATCCGCAGCACCCAGCCCGAGAGGAACTCGGCGAGATCGGGATGCAGCTCGCCCGGGAGGGCGGGTTCGTCCGCGACGCGTTCAAAGACAAAAATGATCCGCGCGGTCACCGTCATGCGGCGGCGGCGTCGCGAGGTGAAAAGCGCGCCATGCGACAGGCTGCGGGCCAGCCGCCGCTGAAGCGAGGGCAGGGATCGGTGAATGTCGCGCACGACCACCGTCTCGCCTTGGGGCATCGTTAGCAGGCCTTCTTCGTAGCCGGCCGCGTGATCACGTCCGAACAGGCGGCGAGAGACATGCGTTCCCGGATCATCAACCGCGTCGACCTGCGGGGCGTCGCATCCCGAACGGTCGAGCGCTGACAGCACAGGTCTCAACTGCGTGCCCGACTCGATCGTGACGGCCATGGAACGGGTTACGCCCGACAGCGCTTCCAGATGTCCAAGGCAGTCGAGCATCGGCTTCGAGCGCCCGACAAGTGCCTTGCGCGCGGCCCAGGTCAGCAGCTCGTGTTGACGCTGTGTCAGCCTGCCCCGCTGCAGCCCCGCCTGGCGGTAGCTCGCGATGCGATTGGCAACCGATTCCTCGTAAGGCATCCGGTCGAGTGTGGAGCCGCCGACATATCCATCCAGTGACGCAACATTCGCCACATGCCCGAGATCTTCGGCCGAGACCACGGGCCCGCCTTCCAGCATGATGCGTGCGCGCGGGTGGATCCGTCGGATGAGGGCAGCGTAGTCACGCGCGATCAGGCCGACCTCTTCAAGCGAGGCGCGACGCGCATGACCAAGAGTGCCGCCGGCGTTCCAGCCGAAATTCAGCAGGATCATGTCGATCCCGGCCTCGGCTGCGGCGCGCGCATGATCCTTGGTGCCACAGTAGAAAAGCGACATGTGCCCGGCCGCCTGAACCCGTGCGAGGATGTCGACCTCGCATTGCACGCCGCGCCCGGCCCGATCGAGGACGTGCCGCATCGCGCGGGGCATGAGAGCGGTGTTCGGGAAATTCACCGCGCCGGCAAAGACTTGTTCCGACACCCGGTCGACCATCGACCCCGGATCAACCTCCGCATCCCAGCAGTTTACGCCCAGAAGCACGGGAATGGAAACCCGGGGCAGGATCTCGCGCGCGGCGAAAGCCTCTGTCATCGCAGTCGCGGAATGACAGGGCAGCATGCTTGCAATCGACGGGGCCCCCATGTTGCGCATGCGGCCGGCATTGACGGCTAGAAGCAGATCCGCGCCGCCGATCTCGGCGGTCTGCGCCGCGATCCCGCTGCCCACAGCGGCGCCGATCAGAAGGTCCTTGTTCGACATTTCACTATCGTCGTCCGGAAGCCGACCAGTCACAAGCCGCAACAGTTTCAGACTGAACCGTAGTCTGATCGGAGTGACAACCACATGGGCGCCCTTCTCGACGAAAATGAGAGATTTTGGTTTCAGATATGTTCAATCCCAGGGTTTGATGGTGTGATGCTTTCGCAGGAATGGAAGGAAGCACTATGGGACAAGTTCGTCATGGCAGCGCCACGACCACGCACGCCGTCAGAGCTGCAATACAGCGATCGCAGGCTTCGCTCGCGGAGTTGAGCCGGGAGTTGGGGATCAACCCCAAAACTGTTGCGAAGTGGCGGAAGCGGGCGGCGGTCGAGGATCTGAAGACCGGCCCGAGAGCCCCGCGCTCTACCGTTCTCCGCGAGCAAGAGGAGGCCATGATCGTTGCCTTCCGGCGGCACACACTGCTGCCGCTGGATGACTGTCTTTATGCCCTCCAGCCGTCGATCCCGCATTTGACGCGATCTTCTCTGCATCGCTGTCTGCAGCGCCATGGCATATCACGCCTGCCGGACGTGGATGGCGACAAGCCGAAACGGCAGAAGTTCAAGCGATACCCCATCGGCTTTTTCCATATCGACATCGCCGAGGTGCAGACCGCCGAGGGCAAGCTCTATCTCTTCGTCGGCATTGACCGCACAAGCACGTTCGCGGTGACCCAACTCGTCGAGAAGGCCGACAGGCGCACCGCATGGGAGTTCTTGCAGCACATGCTCGAGGCCGTGCCCTACCAGGTCCACACGATCCTGACCGACAACGGCATCCAATTCGCTGAGCAGCCGCGCAACAGGAATACAGCTTATTCACGGCCGATGCGCTTCGACATGATCTGCGAGGCGAACGGGATCGAGCACCCACTTACCAAACCCAACCATCCGTGGACCAACGGCCAAGTCGAGAGGATGAATCGGACGATCAAGGACGCGACGGTCAAGCGCTTCCACTACGACAGCCACGATCAGCTGCGCACGCACCTCACAGACTTCATGGCAGCCTACAATTTCGCCCGGCGGCTCAAGACCCTCGGCGGCCTCACGCCATACGAATACATCTGCAAGGTCTGGACCTCAGACCCAGATCGATTCATCCTCGATCCGATCCATCAGATGCCGGGACTGAAAACCTAAGAAATGCGCCAAAAGTTACCAGTTACGTCTCAGCCGACTACCTCTAGGTACCCTGAACTCGGACAGAAATTCATTTGCGCCCGCGTCGGATGAGCCAACCGACTTCCTTCTGCCCTACATTCTGCCTGCGCAGGCCAAGACGCATTTCACCCACAACGAGGCGCTGCGGATCCTCGACAGGCTCGTGCAGCTCTCCGTCCGCGGCACTGCCAGACCTTCGAGACGGCGGCGCGTGAGGTCGGCTTCAGACGCTTCGCCGGTGCCGTCCACCGATATCCGGGCGTCGGACGCGTAGCGCCGGTCGAGCCATACCCGGCAAGTCCACTGCGCGGCGCATGGCCGAGGCAGTTCCGCGCCGAACTGCGACCCGGGCGCGGCAGCGCCCTGATATCAGCTCTCGCGCACGAAGTGATCGGGGCCGACCTGCATCATCGGTTTCTGCGACGGTGTCCAGTCGAGCGCGCGCACCGGGCTTTTCAACTCGTCGGTGACGCGCCCGATGGGGCGCGGCGGGCGGTCGGGGTCGGGGATCGGCACCGCCTCGATCAGCTTGCGCGTATAGGGATGGCGCGCGTCGCCGATGATCGCGCGGCGCGGACCGATCTCGACGATCTCGCCCAGAAGCATCACCGCGATGCGGTGGCTGACCCGCTCGACCACCGCGATATCGTGGCTGATGAACAGAAAGGCGAGGCCGAGATCGCGCTGCAGATCCAGCATCAGGTTGATGACCTGCGCCTTGATCGACACGTCGAGGGCCGAGACGGATTCGTCGCCGATGATCATCTTCGGTTCCAGCGCGAGCACCCGCGCGATGCACAGGCGCTGCCGCTGGCCGCCGGAAAACTCGTGCGGAAAGCGTGTCGCGTGCTCGGGCTTCAGCCCGACCTGTTCGAGCAGCGCATCGACGCGCGCATCGGCTTCGGCCCCTTTGGCGAGGCCGTGCACGACAATAGGCTCGCGGATGGCCGCGCCGACCGTCTGGCGCGGATTGAGCGATCCGAACGGGTCCTGAAAGATCATCTGCATCCGCCGCCTTGCCGCGCGCAGTTCGGCGCGCGAGGTGGCCATCAGGTCCTGATCCTCGAAGAGGATCGACCCCGCACAAGGTTCCACCAGCCGCAAGAGCGAGCGCCCGGTGGTGGATTTGCCGCAGCCCGATTCGCCGACCAGCGAGAGGGTTTCGCCGGCGCGCACCGTGAACGACACGTTCTCGACCGCGTGCACACGACCGATGGGGCGGGCGAACACCCCGCCCCGCATCGTGAACTGCGTGCAGAGATCCTTGACCTTCAGCAGATCCGCGCCGCGCTTGTCGGGCTCGTCGGGGGCCTCGGCGGCGAAGGCTCCGGACGCGCGCGGATCGCTTTCGTCTTCCTCGAAGGCCGGAAAGCGCCGCGGCATGTCCGACCCGCTCAGCGTGCCAAGACGCGGCACCGATCCCAGCAGCTTGAAGCTGTAGGGATGTTTCGGGTCCGAGAAGATCGTTGAGGCCGGCCCATCCTCGACCTTGTCGCCGCGCAGCATCACCACCACGCGGTCCGCGACCTCGGCCACCACGCCCATGTCATGAGTGATGAACATCACCGACATGCCAATCTCGGTCTGCAGGTCGCGGATCAGTTCGAGGATCTGCGCCTGAATCGTCACGTCGAGCGCGGTTGTCGGCTCGTCGGCGAGCAGCAGCTTGGGCCGGCAGGCGAGCGCCATGGCGATCATCACCCGCTGGCGCATGCCGCCCGAAAAGGTGTGCGGAAATTCCGCGTAGCGCCGCGCGCCGTCGGGGATGCGCACCAGATCGAACAGGCGCAGCGTCTCGGCGCGGGCCGCCGCCGCATCGAACCCGCGATGCCGCCGCAGCACCTCGGAGACCTGCGCGCCCACCGTCAGCACCGGGTTGAGGCTGGTCATCGGTTCCTGAAAGATCATGCCGATCTCGCTGCCGCGAATGTCGCGCATCCGCTCTTCCGACGCGCCCAGAAGGTCGAGATCGCCAAGCCGGATCTCGCCCTCGATGCGCCCCGTCGCCTCGGCGATCAGCCGCATGATCGAGAGTGCCGTGACGCTCTTGCCTGACCCGCTTTCGCCGACGATGGCGATGGTTTCGCGCGGCGCGATGTCAAAGCTCAGGTCGCGGACGACCGATTGCCACGCGCCATCCACGCGGAACGAGGTCGTCAGCCCGCGTACACTCAAGATGGCTTCGGTCATTGTTCACCCTTCAGTCGCGGATCAATGGCGTCGCGCAGCCCGTCACCCAGAAGGTTGAGCGAGAAGACGACGATGAGAATGGCAAGCGACGGGAACAGCACCAGCCAGGTGCTGTCGAGGATGTTCTCGAATCCCTCGCGAATCATCCCGCCCCAGGTCGCCGTCGGCGGGCTGACACCCAGCCCGATAAAGGCCAGCGAGGCCTCGACCCGGATCGCGGTGGCGATCCAGATAGAGCCCATGACCAGCACCTCGGGCAGGATGTTGGGCAGCAGGTGGCGAAACATCAGCCGCCTGTCGGAATAGCCAAGCGCGCGCCCGGCCTCCATGAACTCGCGATCCTTGATCGCGATAGTCGGCGCACGGGCGATCCGCGCGAAGGGCGGGATCGCGGTCAGCGCGATGGCGAAGATCAGGTTCTCGACACTCGGGCCCAGCATGGCAACCACGATCAAGCCCAGGATCAGCGACGGAAAGGCGAGAAGCACGTCCATCGTCTGCATCATAATGATGTCGAGTCGCCCGCCGTAATACCCCGCCACAAGGCCGATCACCGTGCCGATGATCATCGCCAGCCCGATCGAAACCAGCCCGATCAAGAGCGATATTCTCGCACCATACAGGATTCGCGACAGGATATCGCGTCCGAACACGTCGGTGCCAAGCCAATGCTGGGCGCTCGGCCCGTGGAGGCGCTGGAAAACGTCCTGATCTATGGGATCATGCGGGGCTATCCACGGCGCGAGCACCGCCAGCAGGCACACCGCCAGAAACACCAGAAGCCCGACCCAGGAGGTCTTGTTGGTATTGAACGCCTTGACCAGCGCGGTGCCGGTCGCGCGCAGCATCGTGCGCAGGTAGCGGCGCGGCGCGTTCGTCGTCGCATGGGTCATGAATATTTCACCCTCGGATCAATGAAGCCATAGGTGATGTCGGTGAGCAGGTTCACCAGCACCACGATCAGCGTGTAGATCACCATCAACCCCTGCAGCATGGAATAGTCGCGCTGATTGAGCGCGCCGACGATTAGGCGGCCCAGCCCCGGACGGTTGAAGACGATCTCGGTCAGCACCGAATTGCCGATCAGCACCCCCAGGTAGAGGCCGATCACCGTGACCACCGGGATCATCGTGTTGCGCAGGCAGTGCCGCCAGATGATCGTGGCAAACGCGATGCCCTTAGCCTTGGCGGTGCGGACATAATCTTGCCCCAGCACCTCCAGCATGGCCGAGCGCGCGACGCGGGTGATGAAGGCCGCCATGATGATCCCCAGGTTGATCGCCGGTAGGGCCAGATCATGGAGCCGCGCGCCGAGGGTCTCGCCGCGCCCGGTGCTCATCACCGGGAACCAGTTGAGCGAGATCGAGAACACCAGCAGCAGCAGGATAGCCGAGACAAAAGCGGGAAAGGACAACCCCAGAAGCGAGCCGAGCCGGATCATGTAATCGGGCATCGCATTGCGCCGCACCGCCGACCAAACCCCCAACGGAATGCCGATCGCAGCGCCAAGGATCAGCGCCGCGACGGTCAGCTCGATGGTGGCGGGCAGGACGTTCATGATCTCGCCTATCACCGGGCGGCCTGATACCAGCGATGTGCCCCAGTCGCCGGTGAACACCCCCGCCATGAATTCGCCGTATTGCACGATCAGCGGCTTGTCGAGGCCGAGCCGGGTGCGCAGCGCGTCGATCGCGGTCTGGCTGGCCTGATCGCCGAGCACCACCAGCGCCGGATCGCCCGGCAATATGCGCACGATGAAAAAGACGATGGTCAGCACACTGAACAGCGTGATGACCGCAAATCCGAGTCGGCGAAGGATGTAGCTGCTCATGCGGCCCCGCGGTTAGGGTTGTGAGACATCAGGGTCGCCGTCCCGCACCTTTGCGGGTGCGGAACGGCGGGGGAGGCAAGATCACTCGACGAAATGCGACTTTTCGGTGATCGCCGGGCTGAGATTGAAGGATCCCTCGACCTCGTGTCCGAGATCAAGCCGGTCGGTCCACGCCCAAAGCTGCATGTTCTGCATCAGCGGCACAGTGCAGACCGCCTCCATGATTTTGTGCTGCGCCTCGGCCCAAAGCTCCATCTGGCGCTCGGGATCGGCCTCGACACGGGCCGCCACGATCTCCTCGTCGGCCACATCGCAATTGGCGAAGTTGGTTACCGCCGAGGGCTTGCCCGGCGCGGCATCCGAATGGAAAAACTGCGTGAGGTACGTGTCGGCCACCGGGAACCGCGCCGCCGAATAGTGGGTCAATTCACTGAGACCCTCGCGGATCTGCGCGTGGAAGGTCGCGTGTTCGACCAGTTCGATATCCAGCGTGATGCCGCTTTCGCGCAGCTGCGCCTGCACCGCCTGAATGGTCTCCAGCATGGTCGGCAGGGTGGTGTGGATGGACTCGATGGTCACACCGTCGGGGTAGCCCGCCTCGGCCAGCAGTTCGCGCGCACGCTCTGGGTCGTGCGGGTAGCGCGGCACATCATCGGTATAGCCGAGATAGCCTTCGGGCACCGGCGAGACTGCAGGCAGCGTCACGTCGGGCCCCTTGAGCTGTACCAGCCCGTCGCGATTGACCGCATGGGCGACGGCCTTGCGCACGCGGATATCGTCCAGCGGCTCCGCCGTCACATCCAGCATCAGCTGCGACATCTCGCCGGGCAGCATGGTGGCGACGGTGACATCGGGCAATTGCGAGATGCGCTCGACCCAGGTCTGGTCCTGACGACCGTAGATCATGTCGATCTCACCCGACTGAAAGGCGAGGTCACGGCTCGAATCCGAGGGGATGTAGCGATACATGATTTCCTTGATCTCGGGCGCGCCGCGGAAATAGTCCTCGTTCGCGACAAGCCGGACGAATTGCTGCGGCTGGTATTCGGCGAACTGCCACGGGCCGGTGCCGACCGGATTGCGCGCGAAGTCCTCGCCCATCTCCTCGACCGCGTCCTGACACACGATATTGCCGCCATGATAGGGCACCAGCAGCCCCAGAAGGCTGGGAACCGGGTTCGACAACGTTATGGTCACCTCGTGCTCGCCGGTCGCCTCGACCGACTCGAATGCGCTGTAATCGCCCGCGAAGGACGACACGTCGGGGTTCGCCGCGCGGTTCAGCGAAAAGACAACGTCTGCGGCATCCAGCATTCCGTAATCACCATGGCAGTCGACATCGTCGCGCAACTGGAACGTCCAGGTCAGACCGTCATCGGAGTCCTCCCAGCTTTCCGCGATGTCTGGCTCGATGAATTCCGGGCTCGCCTTGCCGGGCTCGACGCGCACGAGGCCGTTGAACATCCAGTGCAGCACGCCCTTGTCGGGTGTGGTCGTGGCCACATGGGGGTCGAGACGTCCGGCATCCGCGCTGCCCATGCCGATGGTCAGCGTGGTCTGCTGGGCCTGCGCCGCCCCGGCAAGCAGCATCGCCGTGCTCGCCATCAAAAGTGTCGTTGATCTCATTGTCTTCACTCCTCTCTCTGTTTCAGGTTTGTTGTTATCGTTGCGAACCGGGCCGGCGTCGTGACGCCCCGATCCCTCGCATGAGGCAGCCTTTTTCAAAGCATGTCCTCGTGGCGACAATTGACGAGCATCTCTGCGACGCTCGCGGTGTTGGGCAACGCGATCACCGTCTCGGCGAGAACCGCAAGATCCTCAGGCGCGATCATCGCGTCACGCTCGATGGTCTGGACCCCGGCCGTCAGGTCGGTGGCGACAAAGCCGGGGCAAAGGGCCGTGGCGCGCACGCCGTCCTCCCAGCCGATCCGCCGCGTGCCGTGGGTCAGCGCCATCAGCGCGTATTTGGTCATGGCATAGCCGATATTGTCGTTGCGCACCCGCTTGCCGGACAACGAAGCGACATTGACGATCCGCCCCGCGCCACTGGCGCGCAGGTGCGGCAGGCAGATCCGCGTCAGAAACAGCGGGCCCTTGACGTTGACCCCGATCAGCGCGTCGAGATCGGCCTCGTCGCCCGCGTCGATGGCAAAGCGATTGCTGATCCCGGCATTGTTGACCAGCCCGTCCAGCCGGCCGAACCGGTCCAGCGTCGCCTCCAGCCAGTTCGCATGGCTGGCGCGGTCGGTCGCGTCATAGCGCGCGGTCATCAGGTGTGGCCCCTCGAGGTCGAAGGCCTCAGGATCACGCATCCCGGCGCTGACGCTGTAGCCCCGCGCAAGCAGGTGGCCTGTCACCGCGCGCCCGATGCCCCGGCTGACCCCGGAGACCATGATCACGCGTCCTTGCGGCTCAAGCATCGCTCATCTCCTTTTGTCTTGCCGGCGCATCCGTGCCGAAACGCGCCACCGAAAACGGTGCCATGGCCCCGACCCCTGCGCCCGAATGCAGGTGATCGGCCACCATGCGCCCCACCAGCGGGGCCAGCGCAAAGCCATGCGCCGAGAACCCGAAAGCATGGATCAGCCCCGGAACGCGCCCGCTCGGTCCCAGAACCGGCAGGCCGTCGGGCATGATGCCCTCCAGCCCGCTCCACGCGCGCAGGATCCGAGCCTGCGCCAGATGCGGAAAGACCGCAACGGCATTCGCAAGGCTCGCCCCGATCCGCCCCGGATCGAGATCGCCGCGCGCCGCCACGGCATCGCGCGCGTGCCGCAGATGGCCTTCGAAGGCACCGCCGATCACAACCGCCCCCGTATCGGTCTGCTTGAGCGACAGCTTGCGCCCATGCACGCCGATCACCGGGGTCACGAACGGCGCCACAGGGGCCGTCACGATCATCTGCAGCGCGGCGGTGCGCATCGCGATACGCTCATCGGCGACAAGATCGCCCCCCCATGCGCCCGCACAGTTGACCACGTGTCTCGCCCGGATCTCGCCGCGCGCGGTGTCGATCGCCAACGCGCCCGCCCCGGCGCGGACAACCCCATGCACGGCGCAGCCCTCGCTGAGGGTCACACCCGCCGCCAGACAGGCGCAGCGATAGGCGTGCAGCGTCGCCAGCGGATCGGCAAAGCCGTCATCGTCGACCACCAGCGCCCCACGGCAATGCGGCGCGCTGTCAGGCAGGCGCACGCGCAAATGCCGCGCGCTGCTCAGCCGCTCATGCGTCCAGCCTGCGTCGGCCAGACGGGCTATCCGCGCCTCGAAGGCCGCCATGCCGGCGACGTCCTCGGCAAGCCGCATCTGCCCGCTCTGAACGAATCCCACATCATGGCCCAGCCGCTCCGCGAGCCCGCGCCACAGATCGAGGGCCGCACGCGCCAGCGGGATCTCGGCCATGTGCCGGTTGAGGCTGCGCACGCCCCCTGCACTCGCCGACGAGGCATGGCGCCCGCAGTTTGCCGCCTCTATCACCTGCACCGACAGGCCGTGCTGGCGGGCCTCGAACGCGGTGGCAAGGCCGATCAGGCCGCCGCCGATGATCGCCACATCAACCGTCATGCGCTCAGCTCCGGCACGATTTCGGGCGCGAGGTAATCCATCAAAAGCACCGGCTTGAGCGGCGGTCGGATGCGCAGCGCGCCGACCGTGTCGGGGCTCCATCCGGTCTCGGCGGCGATCAGCCGGGTCAGCGGGTTGGCACAGATCCGGCCCTGGCACGGGCCCATGCCGCAGCGCGTCATTGCCTTGACGCGGTTCGGCCCGTCGATGCCGGTGCCGAGGGCGGCGAGGACATCCGCGACGCGGACATTCTCGCACCGGCAGATCAGCGCGTCATCTGTGGCATGCACGCCCATCGGCACGGGCGGGAAAAGCGCCTCGACGAAACGCCGCGCGACGCGCCTGCGGGCCAGACGCCGCGCCGCGGGTCCGTGCACGCCCGGTGCGCGCCAGCACAGCCAACGCCGCCTGCTCGCCGTCCACCGCGGCGATGCCGGCACCGCCGATCCCGGCCCCGTCACCCACGATCCAGATCCCCGGCGCCACCGCGCCATCCGCATCACGCACAGGAACGAACGCCCCCTGCCCCGCGTCCCAGACATGGCGCAGGGACAACAGCCGGCTGACCTGCGCGTTCGGGATCACCCCGTCATGCACGCCCAGCAGACGCGCCGGCAGACGCCTGGCCCGCCCCGCGCTGGTGAACGACACCGCCTCGATGCTCCCCGTCCTGTGGGTTCCATGGGCGCGCAGCCCGGTGACACCGCGATGGACCGGCACGCCTGACAGCGCGCGGCGCAGCATCAGCCCGACCCCCTGCGCCATCAGCGCCGGATCACCGATCAGGGCACGGGGAAGGGCCCGTGCCGCTGCCGCCATCGCGCCGGGCGGCCCAAGATCAAGCACCGCTGCCACGCGGCCCCCGGCCGCGCGGATCTGCGCCAATGTCAGCAAAAGCAGCGGGCCGTGGCCGGCCAGCACCACGCCCTCGCCATCGGGTACCAGTCCCGATTGCTTGTAGGCGGTCTGGATCGCGCCCACACCCATGACACCGGGCAGCTCGGCACCGGGAAAGATCACCGGGCGTTCCTGCGCGCCTGTCGCGGCGATCACTGCGCGTGCCGCCGTCTGACGGACACGAGGGGCCTCGGCTCCAAAAGGTGCGCGCCAGGTGATCTCGACCATGGCCTCTGGCCCGGGCGCAGCCTCTGGCGCTGACTTCGTCTCGGGCCCTGTCTCGGGCTGGGCGATGTCGACCAAGGTTGCGCCGGCGCGATGATCGACCCCCGAGGCTGCGAGCCGTTGCAAGGCCGCGCCGGCCCCATGGTAAACCTTTTCGGCCTGTGTCGTAGGCATCAACCCACCGGCAAGGGCCGTGCCCGCATTGCGCCAGACCTGTCCGCCGGCGGCGGATTGCTCGTCCAGCAGCAGCACGTGCAATCCGCCTTCGGCCGCGCGGGCCGCCGCTGCCAGCCCGGCCGGGCCGGCCCCTATGACGCAGAGATCGACCACCTTGCTCATGCCAGACCCCCGTCACGGGTCAGCGGTTGCGGTGTCTCGACCACCATGCCGTCGCGCGCAAGCACCAGACAGGCCTGCGCGTCGGACGCGCCATCGATGGTGCACTGACACCCGAAACAGACCCCGATCAGGCAATAGGGCGCAGATGGGCGACCGGATTTCACGTTTGCCCCGATGGATCCGAACCCCGCGGCCAGCATCGCCGTGGCAACAGTGTCGCCGGCACAGGCATTAACGGCGCGGCCATCGACCTCGATCGTAATCGCCTCTGCAGGCGGGGACGTGCGGCGAAACAGACTCATGCCGCCGCCTCGAAACGGGTCGGGGCAAATTCCGGGTAGCGCGTGTCGAGCTCATCCTCGGCAATGGCGCGTGCCACCTCGCCGGCATGCAGCGAGGCCAGCGTCACGCCGCTATGGCAGGTCACCAGATAGGCGCCGGGATGCGTGGCCGAGGCCTGATAGATCGGCAACCCGTCGGGCGACAACACCCGCAGCCCGGACCAGCTGCGCACCAGCCGCGCGCGTGCGAGCGCCGGAAAGCTGCGCACGGCGCGGGTGGCAATCTCGCGCGCCACTGCCTGCGTGGTGCCACGGTCAAAGCCGGCATCCTCCTTGCTGTCACCCATCATGACGGTGCCATCGGCGGTCTGACGCACGGTATGCGTCGCCATGTCCAAAAACTTCGGCAGGCGTTCGGTGATCAGGATCTGGCCCCGCTGCGGGCGCAGCGGCGCGTGCAGACCCAGATCCGGGGCAAGCGCTGCATTGCCCAGCCCGGCGGCGAGAACCACGCGATCAGCCTCTATCCGGCCCGTATCCCCTTCGATGACAAAGCCCGCATGCTGCGGGCGCACCCGCGTCACCTGCATCGGGACGATGGTTGCGCAGGAGTTCAACATGACGCGCATGGCGCGCAGCGTGCGCAGCGGATCGGCATGCCCATCATGCGGACAATACGCCGCACCGACAGCCTCGGCGCCCACACCGGGCAGCATCTCCCGCAGTTCTCCGCGATCGATGATCTCGGTGTCCTGTGCGCCGCCGGGCTGGTTGTGCAGCCGCGCAAGATTGGCGCGTGTCCGGTCAAGCTCGGCCTCGTCAAGTGCGATCCTAACGCCGCCGGTACGCCGATAGGCCGGCGATATCCCGGTTGCCTGTTCCAGACCGGTGGCAAAATCGTCCCAGCCTTGGGCCGCACGAAAGCTCAGCGCGGCATAATCCGGCGCGCCCAGCCCCTTGCCTTGCACCCAGACAAGGCCGAAATTGGCCGCCGAGGCGTGAAAATCGTCAGCGGCTGCGTCGACCAACGTCACCCGCGCCCCGGCCCGGGCCAGCCCGAGCGCCAGCGCCGATCCGACCAAGCCCGCGCCAATGACCGCGATATCGCCCTGCGCGCTCATCCGTGAAGCTCCAGTCCCGATTGCGGCGCCATGTCCCCCGAAAAACGCGCCAGTGCGAAGGGCGAAAGATCCACATGCGGCGCGCGCCCGATCAGCCGCGCCGCCATCACGTGGCCCACGGCCGGACCGATGCCGAAGCCGTGCCCGGAGAATCCCGCCGCGCAGAACAGCCCCTCCACGCCCGGCACGGCATCAAGCGCCGGCAGGCCATCGGGGGTGAGGTCGATCACCCCGCCCCAGAACCGCTCCACCTGCGCGTCGGCCAGCGCCGGCAGGACCTTTGCGACGGTGTCGATAGTCTGTGCGAGACGCGCCGCAGTGGGGCGGGCCACCGGGCTACCTTGCGCGTCCTCGGTCACCTGCCCGTGCCACGGCGCGACCCCGCTCGAGACGCGCAGCCGTCCGTCATCCTGCTGCCGCGCGGCCATGTCGGCATTGGCCACGCCCAACACCGGCCCGAGGCACGTCGCAACCGGCGCGGTCTGCACGACCGTCACCAGAGGTGTGCGCAGCGGCAGCTCGACGCCCAGCGGGACCAGAAGACCGGGCGTGCCGATCCCGGCCGCAACCAGACAGGCGCCTGCCGGCATTCGCCCGGCCTCGGTGTCGAGCGCCGCAAATCGCCCCTGCGCGGTCTCGATCCGGTGAACGCGCACGCCCGCGTCGATCCGCACGCCCATCCGGGTGAGGGCCGCGTGATAGGCCGCCGCAGTCGCCGCCGGCTCGGCCTGCCCGTCAGTGGCGCAGAACGAGGCGCACGGGATATGCGGCGCAAGGTTTGGCGCAGCCACCCGCAACGTGGAGGCATCCAGCAGGGAAATGTCAAGCCCCGCGGCGGCCTGATCCCGCACCAGCCGCTCGATCACCGGGACCTCGCTCTCGCTTCGCGCCAGCCGCAGGTTGCCCGACCGGCGATATCCGGTGGGCGCGCCCAGCGTATCGGCAAGCGTGGCCCAGCGCGCCACCGCGTCGCGGGCCAGCGCGAGCTCGGACGGGTGGCGGCCTGACTGTCGCACACCTGCGAGCGTCCAGCCCGACCCCATCGCGGCGGGCGCGTAGGCCTCGATGATGCGCACGCGCACCCCGTCGCAAGCCAGCGCATGCGCCGTGGCCAACCCGGTGATGCCGGCCCCGATTATGATGACATCCTCTGCCATGCTCAGGCCGTCTTTGGTTGACGCGTGGTGAAACGGTCCATCCGGTAGGGATCACGCGTCACGTGTGGCGTTCCCCCGGTGGCAAGCTGCGCGGCCATCTCGCCGGCCCCGAGGCCTAGCCCGAAGCCGTGCCCCGAAAGCCCGGTGGCCACCACCAGCCCCGGCACGCCGGCGACGGTGTCGATGATCGGCACCTCGTCGGGCGTGACATCGATCATGCCCGCCCAAGCCTGCACGCGCTCTGCCCCGGCAAGTTGCGGGTAAAGCGCTTGCGTGCTTTGCCAGACATCGGCCAGAAGGCGTTCATCGGGTTCGGGGTCGAGGATGCGCATATGCTCGAACGGCGTCACGTCGTCATCGCGCCAGCGGTGATATCCCAGCGGCCCGAAGAACGACCGCCCCAGCCCCAGATCGACAATCCGCCAGCGCTTTTGCAACATCGGCAAGAAGGCAAAGAGATGGCGGAACGCCGCCGGCACAAGCTCAAAGCGCGCCGCGCCCGCGCGCCCGACGGTATAGCCCCCGTCGCGGCGCGGCCGGATCGACCCGCCGCTTGCACCAAGCATGCCCGCCGGCGGCGCGGCATTGGCGCGCGCGGGGCCAGTGCGCAGCGCCGAGGACCGCACGGCAAGCTGCGGCAGCGACACGCCGGCATTCTCCAGAAACGGGCGCGACCAGGCCCCGCCCGCGAGGATCACTGCATCGCAGGCCACGGAGCCGTGTTCGGTCATCACACCACTAACGCGGCCGCCGCTGCGCAACAAGGTGCGCACCGCCGTGGTCTCGACGATGGTCGCGCCCAGCCCCTGCGCATGGCGCGCGAGCGCCGGGACGGCCACCGAAGGTTCGGCCTGACAGTCGTCGGGAGTGGTGATCGCGGCGTGCACATCCGTGCCGCTTGTGTCCAGCAGTCCCGATATCTCGGCTCGCGACAGCATCCGCGACGGGATGTCGAAGGCCGCTGCATGGGCCAGCCACGCCTCACGCTCCGCCGTGTCCTCTTCGGTCGTGCACAGATAGGTGCAGCCGGTCTGGCGAAAGCCGATATCGGTGTCGAGTGCTGCGGCGTGGCGCCGCCACAGCGCGAGGCTCCGGGTCATCAGCGGCAACTCGCGCGGATCGCGCCCCTGCCGGCGCACCCAGCCCCAATTCCGCGAGGACTGCTCGGCGGCTACGCGCCCCTTTTCGCACAAGAGCACCGACACGCCCCTCTCGGCCAGCGCCAGCGCCGCGCCGACCCCGGCCACGCCGCCGCCGATGATCACGACATCGACGCGGGACGGCAGCGCCGCCACGGATGTCTCAAAGTGGGATGTCTCGGTCATGATCGGTTCCTGCGGCGTATACACTAAGCGGACGCCCGGTGTCCGGGTGCCTTTCGTGCAGGCCCATGGTTCGACACCCGGCTTGATAATTCAAATAAAAAATTGCATCTCTAGTATCCACTTATGTTATGGAGGCCGCAATGCTCAGTCAGCGTGCTCTCGAAGCGTTCCTTGCCGTCATGCGGGCGGGCTCGGTCTCCGGCGCGGCGGTGCGGCTGTCGATCAGCCAGCCCGCGGCAAGCCGGCTGATCCGCGATCTGGAAACTCAGACCGGGCTGTTGCTGTTCGACCGCGTCGGCAATCGCATCAGCCCGACAGAGGCCGCGCATGCGCTCGCCTCGGAGGTCGAGCGCGCCTTTGTCGGCCTGTCGGAAATAGCGGTGGCAGCACGCGAAATCGGGCGCGGCCGCCGTGAACGGCTGCGCATCGCGTCGATGCCGGTCCTGTCGCTGACGCTGATCCCGGAGGTTGCCGCCGATATTCATGCCAGCGGCCAATTGGACGATCTCGATCTCGAGATCCTGTCGTTTTCCACACAATCCGTGATCCACATGGTCGCCAGCCGACAGGTGGTGCTGGGCTTCGTCGCGCCAGTCATGGAAACCCCGGAGATCCGCCTGCTGACGCACGAACGCGTTCCGATCCGCTGCATCATGAGCCCCGACGACCCGCTTGCACACTGCGCGCGCATCGGACTCGACGATCTGTCGGACAGGGCTGTGGTCGGCTATTCCTCGACCACCACGAGCGGCGCGATGCTCGACCAGCTTTTCGCTGCGATGCATGTGCCACCCCGCATCGTGGCCCGGGCCCGGCTGTCCTCAGTGGTCTCGGCCCTGTCGCTGCGCGGGCTGGGGGTCGGTCTCGTGGATTCCTTCACCGCCGCCGAGCATGAGGCCCGCGGCGGCCTCAGCCGACCCTTGGATATCGTCGAGACTTTCGGGTTCAGCGTGATCACCTCACGGCTGGGGGCACCCCACCCCGCCGCGGAGATGTTCCTTAACGGGATCTCCGCGCGGATTTCGCGCTATGCAGACTGGACCTGACAGTTCCGGGGCACGGCAGGGTTTCCCCGGTCAGGGGCCGGCGCGGACGTTGCGCGCCGCCATCAGCCCGAAATAGGCGATGCCGATGGCCGACAGACCGATCACACTTTATTGACCGGGGCGAGGTTGGCCACGATCACCCCAACAAGCGCCCACATCACCGAGACCTGCGCGACCGCGATCCAGAAGCTGCCCAACCCGAGGCTGATCAGCAGCGGCAGCCGCACCACCGGCCACGGCCCCGTCGGCGCGCGCCCACAACGCTGGCGACGGCGGGGCCGTGGCCTCCGTCGCGCCAGATGTACCCGTTGTTTTGTCAGACATGTTCTACTCCCGTTCATCTCGGAAATAGCGCTTGTCTCACAAAACCGTGCCCAACCCAGACCGTGTTTTCCGCGACCGTGTCACGACGAATGCGAGCGTGATTTGCGTCCGGGTTTTCACGACGGACGGCGGTGTCATCTGGGGCTTTTCAGGTTGGTGTTTCAGGGTGAGCGGGGCGCGATGTCTGCGTCATGTCGGGTGTGGTGGGGCAAGCGCGTCGAACAGGAGCCGGATAAGGCTCTGGCGCGGGCATGAGGCCGGTAGCGTCATGATGATCCGGGTTTTCTTCTCGACGATGGTCGCGGCCAGCTTGATCAAATGGAGGCGCAACGTATCGAACTGGGCGTGTCGCCACGGGGAGCGTTTTGGGCAGGCCGCGCGGAGCGTCCACCACAGCCAGTAGGCGCACCCGTGCAACATGAGCCGCATCTGATTGGCGCTGGCTTTCGTGCAGGACGTGCGGTCGGAGGCGAGATGACTCTTCCAGCCCTTGATGTGGTTTTCGGCCTGCCCCCGGGCGGAGTAGAGCTTTTCGTAAAGGTGCTTGCCACGTAAGCATCCGGCGAGGAACGCGGTCACGCTGCGTTGACAGCTTCCTGCCCGAGCTTCCAGTTCCATGGAAGCATTTCGGGCAAGCGTGACATGGTGATGTCTGGCAGGCGCGCCAAGACATCTG